>Ga0181391_1000007_pt1 | contig 49872 bp, 52 predicted proteins | sample 14SPOviralmetaG_FD_130080 | JGI IMG/M metagenome (GOLD analysis project Ga0181391, IMG submission 130080) | Marine viral communities from the oligotrophic San Pedro Time Series (SPOT) site, San Pedro Channel, CA, USA - 14 SPOT_SRF_2010-08-11 | ecosystem: Environmental > Aquatic > Marine > Strait...
GGGGGCAAATATGTGATAGACCCACTCAATACAGATGATGTAGATATTTGTATAACAGGTCCTATCTATGATTATGTAAAATTATATGAAATTATGGTAGAGGGCTATGAGTTAGCACTAAATAAATATAACTTCTTTATTGATATCAAACATTATGACAATTTAGATTTTTTTAAATACCCAAGAATAGATGGGTTTCAAAGATACCATATCATGACTGAATTAGCAGGTATAGAACAAAAAATAGTTAATGGAATAGAAATTTTAAAAAACATAAAAAAAACATATATACCCCAATCAGATTTTATCCCTAAGGAACTTGCCGTAAACATAGCAACATTTCCTATGAAAAAACAAATTAAAGATGGAAGGGTATATAATCCTATTAAATTAAATTAAATGAAAGTTACTTTATTAAATGTTACTCCAAACGCTGAAGACCACATTGTGGAGGTGGCACGTGTATCTAGTTCACGTAAGAATAAGAAAGATAAACCAGAAGGCCTTCTTAAATACCTGGTACGACACAAACACTGGTCGCCGTTCGAGCACGGTCACGCGACGTTCGAGATTGAAACTTCCAAAGCCATCGGAATCCAACTCATCCGTCACCGTTCTTTCGCTTTTCAAGAATTTAGTCAACGATATCAAGATGTTAATCGTTTGGGAGATATATTCGAACCCATTGAATTACGGGCACAATGTGAAGATAACAGACAGAGCTCAACAGAGGTAATTGATCCTAAGATTCAAATGGAAACCAACCTATCTGCGTCTGAAACTATTGATGCTTTCTTAGGTAAAGCTCATTCACTTTATAATAAATTATTAGAAGCAGGTGTTGCACGTGAACAAGCTCGTATGGTCCTCCCATTAGCTACTACTACTAAAATTCATATGACAGGTAGTATTCGCTCATGGATTCACTTTTTAGAATTACGAGATGATGATCATGCACAAAAAGAAATTCAAATGGTTGCTAAGGAAATAAAGCGTATATTTATCAGGGAATTTCCTATAATCTCAAAAGGATTAAATTATGAATAAAAAAGAAATGAATTTAGAAGTTGTAAGATTCTCAAGCGAATCTGATTCAACAAGTGGCTTATTATTTGATATAACTGGTGGTAAGCGTAAATTTTTAGCCTATACTCTTGAAGATGAGTATAGGGAAGAAAAAATAATGCATGAAACACGTATCCCTGCAGGGACTTATGAAATAACCCTCCGCACAGTAGGTGGATTTCATACTAAGTATACCCACAAATATGGTGAAATGCATAAAGGTATGCTCTGGGTACGTAATGTTCCTGGGTTTGAGTATATCTTAATCCATACAGGTAACACAGATGAACATACTTCAGGATGTTTACTTTTAGGTGATACACAAACAAATAACCAAACCAAAAAAGGTGGTTTTACGGGTTCTTCAGTTCAAGCCTACAAACGAGTCTATCCTCCTATTGCAGAAATTTTAGATAATGGGGGAAAAGTAAATATAACTTATACTGATTACGATTCAATAGATTAAAAGTATGTATCAGATTAAAAGAAAAGCGACCTTTTGGTCGCTTTTTTTTGTTTTTTTAAAAATTTTTTCGTATCTTACGTGTGTATCAAAAAATATACACATGAAAAATTTATGTCTAATTGTATTAATGGGGTTAGTATTTAATGTTAAATCCCAAGAAGAAATTCCTGTAAATTATAGTTTACAGCTTAATTATATTAATTTCTTAAATCAAGGAGAATATAACTTACAAGGGTTTAGAATAGCATATTGGCCCAGAGAATATAGAACCCCTTACTACTATAGTGCTTCACGTAGTCTAGCGGGGCAGGGATTATATAGTAATGGGTCTGTGCGTAGAATATACCCTAATGATAATAATATTGGTTTTTTTCTAGATGTAGCTTTTACTCCACCAGACATTATTAAGGCAAATGAAAAGCAAACATTATCTTTAGGAATTATATTTCCTGTATTTAAAGAATTTATGGTTCATTTTGGTATAGGTTCTAAATGGAATAATGGAGAAGGAGATAATTATGAATCGGATTTAATATCTACTTATGGAATATCTTATTTATTAAGTAAAAGAGGATTAACCTTTACTTTAGCAAGACAACCCGAAAGATTTAGAGAATTATTTACTAGAGGTAATTCTAGTACAATGGTTGGGGTAGGATATACATTTATACGATAAACAATGAATAAAGGAGCAGCTTATTGGATGGATCTAAAATATTTTGATGATGAAGATCCAATTTTTTTAGCACAAGTTCAAAGAGGGATAACTAACTTTGTAAAAATCCTAACAGGAAAAGATATTCCTGTAGAATATGCTACATCAGGTGATTCTATGACTGATGGAGAAATAGTTTATATTGCTTCTAATCTTAAGGAAGATACAATAGATTATACAGTAGGGTTAGCTCTTCATGAAGCTTCTCATGTTTTATTAACAGATTTTGAATATCTTAATAAAGAAAAAGGAACCGTACTAAAAAGAGTACATAATATACCTGAAGAAGATCATGATAATGTATTTACTTTGATTAATTTTGTTGAAGATAAACGCATAGATAATTTTGTGTACTCAACCGCTCCTGGATATCAGTTTTATTATGAACAACTTTACCGTAAATCTTTTTATAATGAAATTGTAGATGAAAATCTCCAAAATGATATATTTAGAACTCCATCTTGGGATTCATATTTTTTTAGAATAATTAATATATTTAATCGTAATTCTAATCTTGACGCCCTACCTGGCTTGAGAGAGGTACGCGATTTACTCACGTTTAATCGCATAAGATCAATGCAATCTACGCGTGATGCTGTAGAAGTAGCTGTTAAAATTTATAACATAATTAAACCACATATTCAAGATGAAGAAGAAAAGGAAGATGGAGAAGATAAACCTTTAAACAATCAAGAATATAAAACTCGTGAACAGGTAGAACGTCAAAAGAATTTTATTAACTCGCAATATAGAAAAAAACGTGTTCATAAGAAGGTAAAAGAACAAGTTAATAAATTAGCTAATTCAGATACTAAAATTAATAATTATCCTTTATCTAAAACTACATCTATCCCAACTCTAATCACTAAAAACTGGGAAGAATATTTTACAGGTCCCTTTGGTCATAATGAAGAATCAGTTAATAAAGGGTTATTTTTAGGAAAACAGCTTCTTAAAAAACTTAAAGCTAGAAATACAGTTAAAAAAGATATTTTCGAAAACCAAAAAAAAGGTAAACTAAATTCTTCTAAATTATACCAAGCACCTTTTAATGAAAACCTATTTTACAGGATAGAAAAAGAAGATTACAAAAATGTTTTTATCCACATATCATTAGATCTTAGTGGTAGTATGAGGGGAGAAAAATTAGCCCAAACTATCCAAACAGCTGTAGCTATAGCTTATGCTGCTTGTAATATAAAAGGATTTGATGTAGAGATTTCTTTAAGAGGTACTATTGATCCTAATAAATCTAAATCTATGCATTCGTCTAATCAAGTTCCTATATTAGCTTATGCTTTTAATTCTAAAAAGGATTCTACAAAAAAATTAGAAAAATTTAAAAAACTTACTGTGTGCGGTATGACACCCGAAGGAATATGTTTAGATCAAATTAGAAAAGATTTGCCTTCTCCTTCTTACTATCAAGAAGTTTATTTAGTAAATATATCAGATGGGTTGCCTAATATAAGTTCAGCTTCTTATAATTTTAGTACAGCTATTAATCATACGGCTAAAGTAGTTAATGAATATAAAAAGGATAATATTGGATTATTGAGTTATTTTATTCATGATACTTGGGATAAAACACAAAAATCAGAATCAACATTTAAAAAAATGTATGGAAAGAGTGCTAAATATATTGATGTTAATAATGTATCTTTAGTAGCTAATACAATTAATAATCTTCTTCTTTCAAATACTATTAAGTCTTTTTAAAATATTACATATGTACCTCTAGAAAAATTAATGTAATGGGTTTAGAGGATATTTTATCTTATATTGAAAATATAATTGAAACTATTGAATTCGATGAGACCACTTTATCAGAAGTGCATGATAAACTTCAAGAACTAGCTATAGATCTTGAAGATAATTTAGTGACATCTGGGGAGGAAGAAGAAGAATTTGATTTTGGTGATTTTATATAATATGTATTAACGTCTTTTAAAAAATAGGTTATGGTTAAATTATTGAAAGTAATCTATTTATGGCTAAAGAATTAAATGAAAATACTGGGTTTCACGTTAGTATTAAGACCCTAGGAGGAATAGGGGTAGGTATAGCAACAGTTATAAGCATGTGGTTTGCACTTCAGGCAGATATAGCTGAAGCTAAAGAACTCCCCGCACCAACAGCCCCTGAAATAACGAGAATGGAATTTGACATGAAGGACCAATTAGTCCGTCAAACCATTATGACAACCCAGGAAGATGTCCAAGAACTTAAAGAAGATCTAGACAGAATTGAAGCTAAAATAGATAAATTAAATTAAGATGAAGTATCTTGTTTCGATTTTATCTTTTTTACTTGTTTCTACTAATGCAAGTAAACCCATATTAGAAGAAAAATCACCTTTATGTGGTGATGATATATGTGTTGTACAATTTAATGCAGCATTTAATTCAGCAAATGAAGTAAATTGGTTAAGTGAATTAACAGACTGTTCTACATCAACAGTAGATATTATGGCTGACCCAAGTTTACCACAAGATTATAAAATAGTTGTTGTACCTACCATTCTAGTCCTAGAGGACGGGGAGGAAGTAGCGAGGTTTCAGGCTAACATTATGATGACGATGGAAGCAACTCGTGAAGAGGTGCAAGAATCCATAGACGAAATCATAATGAGCAAATTTTAATGAAACATTTATTAACCTCCCTCTTATTACTTATTGGTCTTACATGTTTGGCTCAGCCAACATACTTAGATCTTACAATCCAACTTGATCAATATCCACCAGAAACTGCTTGGATAATAACTCAAGGAACTGATACAATTATTACTAGTCCTAGTTATGCTAATACACCTCCTAATACTTTAGTTGAACAAAGAGTATTCTTAAATTCTAATACTGATTATACATTTACAATTGTTGATACCTTTGGGGATGGTATTTGTTGTGAATTTGGAGATGGATTTTTTATAACTGCTAATAATTGTGATGGTGTAATATTTGAAGAATATGAATTTGGATCATCCATAGCTAGCTATGATTTTAATTTAACTCCTTGTGAATTACCTACCTCAGATATAACATTTAGGGTTAATTTAGCTAATGCACCACCAGAAATAGAAACCCCAGGTGTATTAGGTAACTGGAATGGTTGGCAAGTTATTCCTATGATTTATGATGAAGATGATGAATGGTTTGTAACAATTCCTATCCAATCAGGAAATTATATTTGGAAATTTGCTGACTTCAATAACCCAGATTTACAGGAATTACCTGTTGGTGTCGGTGAAAATTCATGTTTTTTATTTGATGGTAATGGATTTGTAAACAGAACTCTAGAAGTAATTGAAGAAGAAAATCAAATGCTTCTTAACTATTGTTGGGAATCATGTTTACCTTGTGGTGCTATTCCTGGATGTTCTAACCCTAGTGCTATTAACTGGAGTCCTTGGGTTAATTTTGATGATGGGTCATGTGTAACACAAAATATTGATTGTCCTTTAGGTGAAGCACCAATTGAAATAGTAGTTACTCCTGATAACTTCGGACCAGAAACTAGTTGGATTTTATTTGGGGACCAAGGAGGTATAACTTCCGCTCCTATAGGCACGTATTCAGGAGCAGCACCAGGTATCCCAATTTCTACTGCTATATGTCTACCTATAGGAGCTGATTATGATGTAGTAATAGCTGATTCCTATGGTGATGGATTATGTGCTTCATGCGCTACTAATAACCCTAACTTAGAGAGTGGTAATGTTCAAATATTCAACTGTAATGGAGATACTTTATATAACCTCCAAGATGAATTTCCTGATGGAGATTTTGGATACGAAACTTTATCTACTATGTTTACCCCAACAGTATGTGGTGATATAACTGATATAGTAGGTTGTACCGATCCTGATTTTATAGAATACAATCCAGATGCTATTATAGATAACCCACTTGAATCTTTTTGCGTTACTCCTATTGTATTAGGATGTTTAGATGAAACCCAATTTAACTATAATCCTGAAGCTAACACTGAAGATGTTATTCAATTTTGTGATTATACTTTAACTATTACAGATGGTGTTGGAGATGGTTGGTTTGGTAGTTGGATTGGAATACACCAGCAATGGTATTTTTCACCCCAATACCAAATGGGTCCTAATGATGGTACTGAATTATCATTTAATGTACCCGGTTTAGATGCTTCTAAAAAAACTTATATATATTTCTTTACTACTCCACAATCAATTAATACTATTCAACAGTGTGGATTTACTTTAACCAATCCTGGGGGTGATGTTATTTTAGATATTCCTTTCTTTAGTGCAGTTCCTTTTACTGAAGAAAGTGGATGGTATGTTTATGAAATAGATTTATATTGTGGTAATACATGTGAAGAATTTATTTATGGTTGTTTAGATAATATAGCAGTTAATTATAATGAAGAGGCAAATACTGAAGATGAAAGCTGTTATTATCAACCAGGTTGTACTAGTGCTGGTTATTTAGAATATTATACTCAAGGATTTGAAGCCGATTTTGATAATGGTAATTGCCAAACATTAGCAGTATTTGGTTGCACAGATATAGATGCCTTTAATTTTGATGAAGGAGCTAATGTAGACAATGAAACATGTGTTGATAAAATATTTGGTTGTACTAATGAATTAGCATTCAACTATGATCCATTAGCTAACACTGATGATAACTCATGTATACCCATTATAGAAGGTTGTACTAACCCTGAGGCATTAAATTACACCCTTGAAGCCAATACAGAAGACTTCAGCTGTATACTTCCAATTTTAGGTTGCACTGACCCAACATCATTTAATTATAACCCACTAGCTAATACAGATGATAATTCATGTATAGAAGTAGTATTTGGGTGCACAGATGAAACTGCGTTTAATTATGATCCTCTAGCTAATACAAATGTAGGATGCGAATCTATAGTTGAAGGATGTACTGATATAGAAGCCTTTAATTTTAATGTTAGTGCTAATGTAGACGATGGATCATGTGAATCTATAGTATTTGGTTGTACAGATGAAACTGCTTTTAACTACAACCCAAATGCTAATACGAATGTTGGTTGTGAATCCGTAGTTGAAGGTTGTACTGATGAAGAAGCTATTAATTATGACCCCCAAGCCAATACTGATAATGGTACTTGTGAAGCTGAAATATTTGGTTGTACCGACCCTACAGCATTTAATTATGATGAGTTAGCAAACACAGATAATGGATCTTGTGAAGAAATAATATTTGGATGTATAGATGAAACAGCCTTTAATTATGACCCATTAGCTAATACAAATATAGGGTGTGAATCCTTTATTGAAGGTTGTACTGACCCATCAGCATTTAATTATAACCCAGAAGCCAATACTGAAGACTTTAGTTGCATTGAAGTAATATATGGTTGTACTGATCCACAAGCAGCTAATTATGATGAAGAAGCAAATACAGATAATGGTACATGTGAAACAGTATATGCTAACTGTGTAGATTCAGTAGTTGAAACTTATAATTTATTAGAATTAGAAAGTGAATGCTTTGCTTGGGTAATTGATGTTAGCCCAAGTTGTTGTAATAATGAATGGGCAGATGGGTGTCAAACCATTTATAATTACTGTGATGAAAATACAGTAACTAATATAGTAGAGTTTGGTGAAACCCAAATAATTGTATTCCCTAACCCAACAAGAGATCGCATAAATATCGCAAGTAATTTGCGTATAAACGCAGTCCTCTATAACTCCATAGGACAGCCCGTGTTACAAGAAACTAACGTAAATCAATTAGATTTAAGTCAATTTGAGGCAGGTATTTATAATTTAATCCTAACTTATAATGATCTTATGTTTACTAAAAAAATTGTTAAACAATGAAAAAGCTTTTAATCACTTTATTATGTTGTGTACCTCTTTTAGTACAAGCCCAACAACTTAAAGATTGGGGTAAAAAACAACTCAAATTTGCTACTTTTTATACCGCTGTAACGGGTAATAATTCATTAGCAGATATTAGTATTTACTCTATAAATCCTGCCACTGGTATTTTAGAAGAAAACATTGAGTCTACCCCTTTTGATTATACCCTAGCTTTTGGTGTTAGAAAAATAGCTCGTTTGGATTATGAAAATAGAAAAAATGTATTCTACAATGGTACTGAAACATCAGTTTCAGATGCTGCTACAGTAGGTAATGTAGAAGGCTTAGAATATTTATTTGAATTTGATTATAAAAGACAACAAGGAAGTAAATTTGTTGATCAACAGCACTTTTTAAGATATGTTCATGATCATTGGATTTTAAAAGTAGAGTATGTGCAAGATGGCTTTGCTGATCTAAGATATTTTGAAGCTTCACAACGCTATAGATATAATATAGCTAAAGAATTTTCTCTAAACATTGGTTTAGTTCAACGTTTTTCTGAACCCTATGGATTTGATCCCTTATCTGAATTAGCGGGAGCTGATTTTACAAACATAGCTATTGAACAAGGTTATGGTACTAATTTTGAAGGAGAATGGATTAACCCAAGTGGAGATATAGTGGCCGAAAATAATATAGTATGGAATGCTGTTACTCTTCCTAACGTATTAAATGAATATGTTGATCAAGAAAGAGCTTTGTTACCCTATCAATGGAATCATTCATTAGTATTAGGATATGATTATTATCACTATACTAAATCATTTTGGCTCCACTCTTGGGCAAGTGTATTACCTCTCCATGTAAGTGCTAAAAACGAATACTCATATACCAACTTTGTTGATGGTAATACTTGGTTTGACTACACAGGCGGTTTGATTTTAGGGTGGCAAGTAAATAAACAATTAGGATTATTTTCCCAAGGAAAATACCATAAATACTGGAATAGATCGTGGCATGATTTTTCAGTCGGTTTTAATTATAGAATAATTTAAAACAACACAATCATGGCATTTAAAGATATTTTTAAAGACGAAAACGACATTAACGAAAAATCAGTAGTTGGCTTTGCAGCATTTGCTATTATGGTTTTATTTGCTATAGCGGATTTAACCACAGGATATATAGGTAAAGATTTAATAATTAATGATTATATTTATAATTCATTTGTTATTATAACACTGGGTAGCTTTGGTATAGCGGGGCTAGAAAAATTTGCTAAATAATGTATGAATACAAAGCAATAGTAGATAAAGTAGTTGATGGTGATACTATCGATTGTACTATTGATTTAGGTTTTAAAACCTGGAAAAAAATAAGAGTTCGAATGGCGGGTATTAATACCCCTGAATCGAGAACAAGAGATTTAGAAGAAAAAAAATTAGGCCTTGCCGCTAAAGATAGATTAGTAGAAATCCTAGAATGTAATAATAATAAGTGTGTATTAAAAGTTTCGGGTGTAGGAAAGTTTGGGAGGGCTATAGCTACGGTTTTAGTTGATTCAATTTCCCCCCTAAATGGTAGTGATGGTATAACATTAATTAATGTTAATCAACAATTAATTAAAGAAGGACATGCTGTTGAATATCATGGGGGAAAAAGATAATATACGTATGTATATAACTAATGTATTATGCATAAAACTATTAATTGGTCAGGTTACGAGTGGATAACTAGAGAAAGGTGGGGTAATGTCCATGCTGATAAGCTTTATTGTTATTATAATCCCAGTTGTGTTTTTATAGATAACTATAAATATTTACATCTTTTAACTAAAAAAGAGCCCAAAAAATTTAAAATCAGACAGGGTGATCAACAAACCGTTATTGAATCTCCTATAGGAGTAGGTTTAATTTCATCTAAAGAAAAATTTGGGTATGGTTATTATGAAATAGAAGCTAAATTACCTTTAGGAGAAAATTTATGGCCCGCATTCTGGATGTGGAGTTGGGAAGGATGGCCTCCAGAAATAGATGTTTTTGAAGGTTATACTGATAATCGTAAAGGATATTTAAAATTTAATCGTTTTAACCCCTTTGGATTTTATAATTTAAACTCGAATTTTCATTATAAAGATATTAAAACTAGTAAAAATGCCAATGTTAAAGCAAAAACACATTTTTTTGGTTTTAAAAACCCCGCTACTAATTTTATTAAATATGGTCTTAAGTACTTAGAAGATGAAATTACTATTTTCTATAATGGAAAGGCTGTAAGATCTTTACCTAAAGATTTATTACAATATTTCAAAGGACATTCAATGAATGTTATCATTAATAATCATGTAACTAAAGAAGTAGATGTAACCAAAGAAAATTACTCAGATTTTATTATTAAAAACTTTAAGCATGAGCCTTTGTAATTTTTCTATATTTATAACAAAATAACCAACAGATGGCTAACAAACTGACTGAAAATAATGATAATTTTTATGGGTATAAAAGAAGCCCTAAAAAACGTGCTAAGGCTTCTGAGTCTTATAAGGGTGTAGATATGGAATTTGAATCAGTAAATCCCTATGAATTTAAAAAAGGAATGTATTGTGAGTTAGAAAAAATGGGTACTTCTCTTAGGGAGTCTGAATCTGATCAAAGAGAAAAGGCTACTGAAACTGTTCTTAAAAATTTAAAAGATGTTCCTGCTTATTATTCTTATATGGAACATTATGAAGCAACTACTCGTAATATGGATAGAAAACCTTCTTTTAAAACTTTCTTAAAAGAATTAGAAGGCCATTCAATGAAAGAAGTAGGTGAAACCTTTACTGAAGATAAAATGAAAGAAATTAAGCTTAAAGAAAATATTAGAGCTGAGGTTAGAAATAAGATTAACGAACTTTTTAAAAAATAAAATAAAATGACTATTGAAGAATTAAACAAACTTATTAAAGAAGAGCTTGATGCTTTTCTTGAAGCTGAGGGTGATGATGATACCGAAGGGGGTGATGATATTGAGGTAACTACTGATGAACCTGCTATTGACACTGGTGAAGAAGCCATGGATTTACTCCGTCAAATTTATGATATGATTAAGCCACAGGTTGAACCCGAAGGTGGGGATGATATGGATATGGATATGGGTGACGAGGAAGCTCCTGTAGATGATGAAGCTGCTGATGAGGAGCCAGAAGAAGATCTTGATGAAGCCGTTGATAACCATACATTCTTCAGAGGTGATAATGCTAATCGTGTTGTTCCTAAAGCAAAAGATGTACAAGGTACACGTGAAAAAGCTTCTTTAAAAGAAGGATTTGAAGGAGCAGCCCGCCTTAAAAAACTTGCTAATATTAAAAAATAATTTCAATGGTCAATATAGACGCTTTATTGTCAGAATGGGCGTATAGATGTGAGAAGGGCTATCCAGATATGGATAGCCCCTCTGATCTTAAGGTTCTTAAGGATATCCTTAATGAATGGGAAATTTCACTGCCCGAGTTTCAAGAACAAATTATTACAGAACAAGAAAAACCTTCAAAAAGATCATCTGCCTCAGTAGTTCAGTTAATTCAAAAAATGGCTAAGGAAGGGGTATTAAAGGATAATCATATAGAATTTTTAACTAGATATCTTAATAGCAGGCCATTCCAAGAAAATATTGATGAGTATTTAGGTACTAAAAATATTGATGGAAATACTTTTGGTAAAGACGAAACTGCCGCTAACGAAAAGGTATTTCAAGTATTACAATCTGAAGAACAAGTAGATAAATTTTCAGAGTATATAAAAAATCCACTTAAACTCTCTAATTTGCCCGAGAGAGGTAATTTATTTGATGAAGTTAAAAAAGCATCTGGGCTTACAGATTTAGTAATACAAAAATTACTCCATATAAAAGGCCAAGAAGAAGGAAGAGGTGTTGGTAAAGCAGAGATATTCTTATCTATGTTTTTTGGTGATGTCAAAATGAGAGTAGTAGGGAAAGGTGATTTAACATGGAACGGAAAATACCTAGAAGTGAAAGGATCTTCTGCTAGATTAGGGGGAAGAGGTACCCCATGGCAAGGATTTAAAAATTCTATTTTAGGTCAATTAGCACAAGAATACGATAAAAGTGATAGAAATCTTTCTAGTTTAATTAAAAACCTAGCAGATGAAGTTGACCCACCTACTGATATCCCAAAATTAAGAGATGGTATTAAGGAATTTGCTAATGCTGTTTATGGGAAAAGTGATATAATCGATAAAGTAGTTGATGAATTATCTGAAGAAGATTTAAAAAATGGAGAGAAAGTTAAAAAAGCTTTAATTAAATTATATTATACCCATTATACTAAAGCAGAAAATGTTGATCACTTTATATTTGTAAATACTTCTATTAAGAAAAATAAAGAGGGGGAAAAAACATTTGCGCCTGCTAATTCTAGGTATCGCTTATTTAGTGCAGATGATATAGAAAAACTTATAGATACTAATCAGATGATAACAACATCATCTCCTGCTGTAGATAACCTATATCCATCTCTCAATACAATTTAATTTGGCTTTTCATCTTTCTTTATGTATCTTCCCTTACTGTAGGGGGTAAGGGTAAGGGTCGCAACGGATCGCACAGTCGCATATTATGTCATTAAACAGTTTTTTCGATAGTATAGATACAGACGCACAGTTCGATGTGTGGCGTGATTCTATTAAGCAAAAATTAATTCACTTAAAAAACACAATTCCCTTAGAAAATAGAAGGGAATTGCACTATGTTGGTGAAACATTAGAATTCCTTGATTCACTTAATATTTTAAGTAGTGATTTTTTAGCCCATAACCCTGAAGCACAAAGTAAAACCCATTTTAAAGAAAGATTAAGAGTGTGTAATTCTTATTATGAAAAATTTGGAAAACGGTAAAATGGTTCGTATATTCATTAAAAATATTTAATATGGCTTATAAACAACAATTACAAACGGCATTAGACCGTTTAGATCAAGGATTAGCTCGTGTACACAGTTTAGTAAAACGTGGAGAAAATGCAAAAGCACTTCATTTTATGGAAAATGATTTAAAAGAACTATATGAAGAGTTGCAAAATATAATTTCAATTCAACCTTCAAATCATAACCCACAAGTAGGATTCTTAGAATGATAGGAGCAGATCAAATTAAAGCTAATTTTGAATCTTTTAATAAGGTTTTAGAAGCAAATTTTAAGGACGAACGTCTTAAAAAATTAAAAACCCTTACTGACTGTCTAAAGGAACGAATGATGTTTGCTCCTGCGTCTACTAAGGATTGGTTTAATAACGCATTCCCTGGTGGTTATTTAGATCATGTTTTACGCGTAAATAAAATAGCTAACCAACTACATAAATTATATATGTTTCATGAGGCTAATGAGTCTTACACAGAAGAAGAACTTAATTTTGTATCTTTATTCTGTCAATTAGGTAAATTAGGTGATTGGGATAATGAATATTTTACTAAAAATGATTCTGACTGGCATGTTAAGAATTTAGGTATGGTATATAAATTCAATGAAAATGTACCAGCTATGAAAATTTATGACCGCACTATGTATCTACTACAGGATGCTGGTATTAAAATTTCACATAATGAATATCTAGCTATTCGTAATCAAGAGGGTTTATTTGATGAAAGTAATAAGTTTTATTTTTACAGTGGACAGAAAGAAACTAAATTTAGAAGCCACCTCCCATTATTAATTCATCAAGCTATTCAAACAGCTCAAGAAATTGAATATCAAATGTGGAGTTCTGGAAATTCGGTCATACAACAACCGTCTAAACCTGCAAATGCTTCCAAAGCTGATAAAAGTATAAGGAAAGCTAAAGCAATTAATACTGAAAATAACCCCAATTTCAACGAAAAAACAAAATCAATCATTGATTCATTCTTCACAGACTAATGGAAATTATAATAGGAATATTAGTAGCACTTTTAATAGTAGCTGGCTTTGCACTTCGTAATCTCGTAAAGAAAAACGAAATATTAGAGGACTTTATATCAAAACAAAGCGAAGCTATTGATTATTGTGATAAAAGATTAAAGCAAATAGATGATAAAGGATCATTTATTGCTGATGATGAGGTAGGTTGGTTTTTTACCGAACTTGGGAATATACAGGAGGCACTAAATGAATTTCGCCTTCGCTAACTTACATGCCCCGAAAAAAAAGCAAAAGACTGTATTTTACAGAGGATACCGAACTAGCAATTGTAGAATATTTAGCTAGTGAAGATCAAAGTGAAAGAAATAAAATCTACAATTCAAGGATCCATTATTCCTTTTATAAATTAGCTGAAAATCTTATTCATACTTTTAAGTTTTATTATACTGAGGTTGAAGACTTAGAGGATTTAAAACATGAAGTTGTAACATTTCTGTTAGAAAAATTACATTATTTTAAAGTTGGGAAAGGAAAAGCTTTTTCTTATTTTAGTATAGTAGGAAAAAATTATCTTATATTATATAATAATAAGAATTATGCTAAAAAGAAAGCTAAAGTAGATTTACTAGAAGCTGATACTGATAATGGTGTATTAAACACTATGGAAAATAAAGAAAGGCTAAAAGAAAAAGTAGAATTTTTAGACCTTTTTATAGATAAAGTTGATCGTAAATTGCATGTTATTTTTAATAAACAGGATGATTTAAAAGTAGCTGATGCGGTCTTAACTCTTTTTAAAAAAAGAGAATCTTTAGAAATATTTAACAAAAAAGCACTTTATATTTATATTCGTGAGATTACGGGATGTGATACACCTGCTATTACTAAAGTAACTAAGGTCCTTAAAAAATATTATATTAAGGCCTATGGACAGTGGGAATCTGGAAAACCAATAGTTCTATAACTCATATATTTATTATTATGAGTAACCCACTTGATATATTATTATTTAATGGAAAAACATCATCTGATGTATTTAAGGAAATATACGATAATAGTAAGAAAAAAGATAAACAAATAAATTCTTTAATTGCTGAGTTAAAACCCTTAATACAAAATATAGGAGATGCCCCAGTAGTAGTTCCTCTTATTAAAGAATATTTAGAAGTAAGTGTTAAAAATGATGAACATCTTATAAAGATGATGGCGGTCATTCAAAGAATGCAAAACAATAATGGTTCTAGTGGGGGTGATTCATTACTAACAGATGAAGAACTTAAACAACTTCAACAAATAGCAGAAGAAGTAGCAACTGATGGCAAGAAACCAACTACAAAGTCTTAAAGGACAATCTTTTAATGGAACTGTTACTTCTCCCAATACTCCTTCTATTTTTATAGGAAGGGTTTTTGATATTATATTAGATGATAAACATCCATTTTTTTCTAAAAAATTAAATGGGTTTGATTCGTCTTACATAGGATGTGTTTTTTGGGGGTCTCTTGCATTAAAAGAGGGGAAAAAAGAAATAGACCCATTAACTCTTAATATAGCTAAACCTTATTTTAATTCGTTTTCTTATTTTCCTATAAAAAATGAAATTATAAGTTTAATATTAGCTCCTAATAAAAACCATTATGAACAAACCCAGGGCTTTACTTCTAATGCAGAATATTATTACTTTCCCCCTGTAAATATTTGGAATAGTAGTGGATATAATCCTTTACCATTAGATAGTGATACTAAAACTAAAGGCAAAAAAGTTAATCAATATATTAATAGTATTAATAATATTAATATCCAGCAGGAAGAAACACAAATTGATTTAGGACAATATATAAACGAAGATAAAGTATCTAATACAAAAAATATGGTTCCTTTTGAGGGAGATATGATTTTAGAAGGCCGATTTGGTAATAGTATTAGATTTGGGTCATCTAATCCTCGTGGAAAAAATGCTTGGTCTGAAAATGATAGCGAAGGAGAACCCATTACTATTATATCTAATGGTCAAACTAATAATGGCGATATAATTGTAGAAGATATAAATAATGATGCAAGTTCAATATATCTAACCTCAAATCAAAATATATCTAATATTTCTTTATCTACCAATAATTTTAAAAGTCTAAATGCTAATTTTAATGAATTAGAAAGCGCAAATAATACTATTAAATCATATGGGTTAAGCGAAATCCCTAATACTAACAGTATTGGGTATAATGAAACTTCTATTGAAAACGAAACAGGACCCGATGACCAATCCAATGATAGAGACGATATTGGTTCTCCTGAAGAATATACAGGTCCAGAAGAATTAACTAAATACCCGGGATTATATGAAGATAATTCTAGGGGATTAAGAGAAGTATATGCTATACCTCAAAGATTTACCCAAAGAAATGGTCTTAGATTTGTTACTGATTTACTTATTAATCCCCTTATGGAAATGTTATTAGCCGCTGAAACAGAGGGGGTTACTCTTACAGTTAATAGTGGATTTAGACCTCCTATTAATAATATAATAGATAAAGATGGGAAAATTGTAGGTACAAGCCAAAAAGATTTGAGAGTACAAAATTTAAAAAATAAATTTAAAGGAAAATTAGCTGAACCATGGTTATATAGAACAACAGTCACATCTCCCTTTACTCTTAATGACATATCATATAATATAGGGGATACTTATACGTTAAGTCCTCAAAAAACACACTTCTCTCCTTTAACAGCACCCTCGTATACCTCAGGTCATGGAGCTTCTACCGCAATAGATTTTCAAACAGGTGGTGGGAATAATTCTAAATTTGATTGGTTATGTTTTAATGGATGGAAATATGGATTTATAAGAGTTGTAGCATCTGAATCTTGGCATTTTAAGTATTCCCCAAGTCAGGCTAAAAATGGTCCAACAGCTGTATTACCATATACTTATGGTAGTGATAAGAATAATTGGAACGATGTATTTGGACCTAATGAACCTAATTGGAATATAGTATAATGGTATCTCCTAATCAATATCAAGGAAAACAAGTAATAATTACTTCAGATAGGTTATTATTTAATAGTAGGGAGGATTCCTTGCTTACTTCTAATGGTCATGTAGTTTTTAGTACTAATAAGGATTTTCATTTTAATACTGATGATCTTAATAATGGTAAATTTGCAGTAAACAGTGCTAAAATTCATTTAGGTATTATAAAAGACAGTAATCCTGGATTAGCTAATAACCCTGCAGTAAAGGGCAAAGAATTAGAAGATTTACTAGAAGGGTTATTAAACCACCTTAATACTCTATACACAGCAGTTTTACCATTGTTAAATGGGTTAACTACTGTACCTGGGGCACCAACAGTTCCCAGCCCTTCAAACCCGGCATTAATATCACCTCTTATAAGTGAATTAAATACTTTAAAGGCACGGATTAAGACAATTAAAAGTAATAATGTTTACATAAAATGACTGAATCATTTAAAACTACTATATCGTCTATGGTTAGAAAAACTAATGAGATTAGAAATAAAACTTATTATTTTTCAGAAATAGTACCTTTTGTTGATGGACAAATTACTACAAATATCCCTAGAATGGGGGTTGTTGGTGCTATATTATCTTCAACCATTGAAACCGAAGCTGAACTTTTAAGTCTCCAAAATAAATTTATAAAAATTAAAAGGGACTGTCATAAGTTAGAATCACAACTATTTAAATACCAAGGGGATGTTCAAAATATATTAAATACAACTAACCTAATTAGAACTAGATTAAATAACCTATACTCACTTATAAATACATTATCCCAAACAGTCCCTTTTATTAGAAATATCGTAAGGTTAGCTAGAGGAATTATAGCTTTACAAGTATCAGTTCCGGTTGCCGGGGGTAATGTTTCAGGTGCTCTTATAATAAAACAAAAAGAAATTATTGATAGGGTATTAGCCAAATTAGAAGAAATATTAGCACTACAAAAAGTATTTAATAGTGTTGCTGGTCCTTTGATAGTAGTAGCTGAAGAAGTAGATGAAATTTTAATACCAGTATCTAATAAATTATCAGAATTAGGTGTAATTTTGGCCGCAAGGTGTAGAGATATTGATCTTTTACTTCTTCAAGTATTAGCTCAATCTAATGTAAATAATGATCCTAATCTTGTTGTTACTTCTGATGGTACACCTACTTTTAATATTATTTCTAATTTTGATATAGAAAGAGTAATAGATAATTTAGAAATATCTTCAAAACCTAAATTTATTGAATATCTTCGTGAAAATGGTAACACTGGATATCAAATAACTAAAAATTAATATATTTATTAAAAACTAATAATTATGAAAGCTAAACAATTTGAAAAATTTATTAGAACAGTTGTGCGTGAAGAGATAGATTCTGCTTTACGTAGAGAAATTTCCTTTTTAAAAGAAGAACTTTTATCTTCCCCTACTAAACCTATTAATAATAGGGGAAATGTAGAAGAATTTAGAAACAAATTAAGAGAACAGGTAGCTCCTCCTCCTAATTTTAACACAGGAGATAATACTTTAGACTCTTTACTCCAAGAAACTGCAACTACCCCTTCTTGGGAAGATAAAATGGCTGCTAATGATCCTGTAACTCAATTTATAAATAAAGATTACAGACCCGTTATGGACGCGATAGAAAAGAAAAAAGACTATAGACCCTAATGGCTATTATTAAAAAAACAGGATATAGAATAGATCCCCTAGACCTTAATACACGTAAGGCTTTAGGGGTAAAAGTTCCATTTAATAAAAAAAATATTTTTGATTTTAATTATACTACTAAAGATCAAATTAAATCTAATTTAATTAACTTACTTTTAACATCTCCCGGGGAACGTTTTCATGAACCTACTTATGGTGTAGGATTAAGAGATTATTTATTTGAACAAAGTACTGATGATTTTAATAGTAAAATTTCTAGGCTTAAACAATATATTAACCAAAAAATTGGGGTACATATACCCCAAATAAGATTAAATAATCTAAAAGTATCACCTATTAAAGATAATAATAATTTATTAATTAACTTAAGTTATACCATATTATTAGATAATGATACTAATCAAATATCCCTACAATTATAATGGCTTATTCTAAAATAAATAATACCCCACAAAAAGATATAAAATATCTTAATAAAAATTACAACCAATTAAAACAAAATTTAATTGAGTTTAGTAAAAATTATTTTCCTGATCAATTTAATGATTTTTCGGAAAGTAACCCGGGTATGATATTCTTAGAATTAGCAGCTTACGTGGGCGATGTATTATCCTTTTATACTGATACTCAAATTCAGGAAACCTTTATAGAAACTGCTCAGGAAAAAACTAACCTTTTAGCATTAGCATATACTTTAGGATATAAACCTAATATATCATCCCCTTCTACTACTGAATTAGATTTATTTATAGAAATTCCTGCTAAGGGTAATTCCCCTTATGCCCCAGATTATGACTATGCTATAACTATTAATAAAAATTCATCTTTTTTAACTACTGCAGGGGGGAATGGTACATCATTTTTAATAGAAGGTGATGTAAATTTTCAAACTAGTTCTTCTTTATCACCCACCTCAGTTACAATTCACCAGTTAAATGGTAGTAATCCAGAATATTATCTTCTTAAAAAAACCGTAAAAGCTATTTCGGCTGAATTAAAAACCAAATCTTTTGAAATAGGTAATGCACAAAGATTCCTAACCTTAGAATTAAATGACACTAATATTATAGGTATAGAATCCATAGTTGATAGTGATGGTAATAATTGGACTGAGGTTCCTTATTTAGCACAAGAAACCATATTCGAACAGGTACCTAATATTGAAGCTAATAATCCTAACTTAAAACAATATGGTAATGATACTCCTTATCTATTAAGGTTAAAAAAAGTACCTAAAAGATTTGTAACTAGATATACTTCTAACAATATATTACAAATTCAATTTGGTGCTGGTATCAGTGGAAACGCTGATGAAGAAATAGTTCCTAACCCAGATAATATTGGTTTAGGAGTTAGAGATGGAAGATCTTTAATAGATTTTGCATATGATCCTTCTAATTTTCTTTATACTAAAGCCTATGGTGAGCCTCCTTCTAACACAACCTTAACCATAACCTATTTAATAGGTGGTGGAATTTCATCTAACATAGACACTGGTATTATAACTCGAAAAGGTGTAGTTAATACTAGTTCTAATCAAGGAAATTTAACCCAATCTACATTAGATGATGTAGTAAGTTCAATAGCAGTTAATAACCCTATCCCTGCTACTGGGGGTGGGCCTGGTGATTCTTTAGAAGATATAAGACTAAATGCTGCTGCTAATATGGCAGCCCAATTAAGAACCGTATCTAAAGAAGATTATATTATAAGAACTTTAAGTATGCCCCAAAGATTAGGTAGTATATCTAAGGCGTATGTTATTAAAGATGATCAAATTACTGCTGATTCATCTGCCCGTATAGAAAATCCTAATGGTTTAAATTTATTTGTGCTAGGATTAAATAAAAATAAACAACTTACTACTATTAATGCCGCTACTAGACAAAATTTAATAACATATCTGGAACAATATAGAATGTTAACAGATTCTATTAATATTAAGGATGCAGCTATAATTAATTTTAATGTTGATTTTGAAATAACTGCTTTTAAAGATTTTAATAATAATAAAGTAATTTTAGAGTGTATACAATCACTTAAAAATTATTTTGACATAGATAACTGGCAAATTAATCAGCCTATTATTATTAATGAGGTATATAACGTTATAGGTAAAGTACCTGGTGTTCAAAACGTAGAATATGTTAGTATTAATAATAAAGCAGGAATATCCTTAGGATATTCACCGTATTCATATGACTTTGATTCAGCAACTATAAATAATGTTATATATCCCTCTCTTGATACTAGTATTTTTGAATTAAAATATCCTAACTCTGATATAAAAGGTAGAGTAACTAATTATTAATTATGGCATATTATTTTTTATTTCCTGAAAAGGATACAACAATATATTCACATCCTAATAGACAAGACCTTAATACAGGTATTGTAGAAAATTTAGAATTAACTTCTGAAAAGGGGATTACTAATAATCTATATTATCCTTCAAGATTTTTAGTCCAATTTAAAGATTCTGAAATAAATGATATTATTAATAATAAAACTAACGGATCAATTTCAGCAGATTTAAAAATATTTTCTACTGAATTTAGCAAAAATATACCCCAAACCCAAACATTAGAAATATATGCTATTTCCCAATCATGGACTAATGGCACTAACAGATATAATGAAAATCCTAACTTTAATAATATAACTAGCAATGGGTGTTCTTGGTTATATAGTGACAATGGTACAGATAAAACCTCTTGGACTACTTCATCTTTTAATACTGGAACTACAGGTAGTTTTAGTGGTAGTGATAAAGGAGGAGGTGTATGGTATACAGGAAGTGGATTTGAATATAATCAAACATTTAATTTAGTAAATGATTTTGATATAAATGTTAATATAACAGATACTGTACTAAAACATTATTCATCATCTCACCTATCGTCAAATTACCCTAATGGAATTCCTAATAACGGGTATATTATAAAAAAAGAAAACGACATATTTAATAATTCTACAGATCAAGGTACTTTAAAATACTTTTCATTAGATACTAATACTATTTTTTCACCTGCTTTAGCTATTAAATGGGATGATTCAAGTTATGTAACAAGTAGTGGGGCTACAATATTAAATAGTGGTAAATTACAAATAAACATTAATAATAATAGGAAAGAATACAAACAAAGTGAAGAAAAAACATTTAGAATTAGTTCTAGAAAACAATATCCTACAAGAACTTTTACTACATCTTCAAATTACTTAGATATTAATTACCTAACTACATCTTCTTATTATAGTATAGAAGATTACTCTTCTAAGGAAGTAATTATACCCTTTGATACTAACTATACAAAATTAAGCGCAGATTCTGAAGGTATGTATTTTAAAATATATATGAACGGATTACAACCCGAAAGATATTATAAAATCCTTATAAGGCATGATAACAATGATGGTATTGCCATATATGATGATAATTACTATTTTAAAGTAACTAGGTAATGGATAAACAAACTATTGAAATATCTAAAGATCTTTATAATAACTTGCAATATAAGCAAGTAATAGATACTTCTTTTTCTGAATTAAAAAATAGTAAAGAACCCTTATCTTTAGATAAATTTTTTAATGACTTTGATAGAATATTTTTAGATATCCCTATTGAAGGGAAACAAAGTCTTAATAGTATTTTTACTAGGATTAATGAAATTTTAAACCAGGGGATCGATCCTAAAGACCAAGAAATAGAAGATTTATTAAACCAAATTTCTTCTTTACAAGAAGAACTTAATAAAATTAAAGATGTTAGTGAAGAAGAAAGCCACCCATTATTTGAAAATGGAAAACTAATAAAAAATTCTTCTACAGATGAAAAATACATAATGGAAAGGGGTAAAAAACGCCAAATATTTGATGGAGATACTGAAAAAGTATTAATCCAATTAAATGGTGGTAATGTTAGTACTCCTTTTAATGAAGTTTGTATTCAATTACCTCCTTCTATAATAAATGGGATTGAAGATGGAGTACCTATAAATGATAGTAATTTCAATTTAGCCAACTCTACTATAGATCCCGAAATACAACGCCAGATATGGAATAGAGATTGGTCAGACCCCATCTTAAATATAGATTTTGCCAGGACAACTTATGGAGATATAGATGAATACCTATCATCTTTAGCTAGAGATTTAGATGCTAAAGATAGTGTAATTGAATTTATAGATGAACAAATAGAAAAACGTCTCGAAAATATACGAATTCTTCGTTCTGAAAAAAATCCTAATAATGAAGATAGAATTAAAGAATTAAGACAAGAAGTTGATGATTTAGATGGTAGTCTTGAAAATACTTCTTTAAGAAGAAATGAAGTACAATTAGCATATACTAGCCTATCTACGGATAGAAATTTATGGTTAGTAGCTGAAAGTAGCGGAGTTAGTACTCTTGATCCTTATAATAACCCTCTTATAAAATATAGTACACTAAGAGCTAATGCTAAATTTATGGCCGAAAATGATGTTACCCGTAAAAACTGGAAGAGACTAGATGAGGCCCTACAAGATATAGCTAATAGGCATAGAGGTGGATCTACATTAAGAACCGCAGAAGAATGGATAGCAGATACTATTGAAGAAATAGGAGGATTATCACCCTTAGCAGTAATAGGAGCAATAACTGCAGTAGGTGCCGCTACTATATTAACGGGTGGCGCCGCTTTAGCGGGAAGTGCTGCAGCAGTTACTGCAGGAGCCTCAGCAGCTGCAGGAGCCGCTTATACAGCGGGGGCTGCTGCGACAATTGCGGGTGCTGGTGGTGCTGGGATAACAGCGGCATTAGAATCTATGGGAGTATCAAATAAAAAGGCTGAAGATATTATTTTTATAATAGATGGCACTGTTAGAAAAGCCCAAGTTACAGGTTTTGATGGTACTGAACCTTTATTTACAGATATTGACATTTAATGGATATCAAAAAAACTATATTAGAACAAATTAGACCTGAAGATCTGGCACTTTTAGAAGGTAAACCTTTAAAAAGAAAATTCGGTAGGGAAGAAGACAATATTGAAATTCATGTATATAGCATGGATGATCAACATTTGATTACATTAAAGGATTTTACTGAATATGAAATTCCTGATGTCATAGATGACAATAAGGGGTATTTTAATGAAATTACTTTTAATCCTGATAATATTCTAAGAAAATTAGGATTAAATAGTGGGCAATATAAAATTAAGGTTAATTTTCACAGAAAAAAAATTCAAAATAATTTCGATAGAATATTTTTTATAGATGAAATATCACCCAGTAGAACAGAAATAAGAGCCAAACTTAACCCTAATATAAATTCTGCACCTTTAATAAAAGGTATAGAGGAATTAATAGTAGAATCACAGGGGGCTGACACCCCCTATTTTAAAGATTTTGCCCTTAACTTTGGAGAAAACATAATCCTAACGGGAGTTAATTTAGAAACAGAACCTAATCCTAACTTTAGTTTTTTAATTAAATTATATGAACCCATTCCTAATTCTATTGATTTAAAATCAAAATTTAGAATAATAGAAGAATTAACTAATCCTATAGAATACATAGTTGACTTAGGTATACCTGAAATCGAAATAGAAACTACAGAACTTAGAGGTCCTAATTTACGAATAGATACTCGTCTTAATTCTAGTATTCCTTCTAAATATAAATCCTATAATGAAATACTTAGATCTAATATTACATCATCCCTAAATAATGTTATAAATTCAATATCTGAAAGTATTCCTATATCGGTGGAATATGATAACTCCAACACTGACTCCGGATTTACATTTGAAAGTTTTACCCATTTTGGATCTGCAGAAGAAAAAATAAAAAATTTCAATTATAAATTAGAATTAATAGAAACCTATAATTCTCAAAGTAGTTATATTGAAACTATTAGTAATTATAACTCTAATCCTACATTAACCATAGAAAGACAAAATAATTTAAATTTAGCTAATAAAATTATACAAAACTCTAATGGTTATGAAAAATTTTTATACTTTGAAAGTGGAACCTATGCGTGGCCTAAATCCGACTCTAGTAAACCTTATAATAATAGACCAACTACTTCTTCAGAAGCACTAACTTGGTTTGGTAGTAAAATCCCCACAGATTCCAATTATGGAGGTCAAATATTAAGTGCTTCCCAATTTGATGACCAAAATCTTTATATACTAAGAAATACTATCCCACAATATATCCTTGATAACGATCAAAACAGTGAATTTATTACTTTTGTTGATATGGTAGGTCAACATTTTGATAATATATGGTTATATATTGAAAATATTACTGATAAAAACATAGCTGATAATTCCCTTAATAGGGGTATTTCTAAAGAATTAGTATTTAATGCTTTAAAAGAACGTGGTATCCCTGCTTTTGACCAATTCGAAAATTCAAGTTTATTTGAATATCTTATAGGGGGGGATATTAATGGTAATTTTCAATATCAAGCACCCACATCACAAAGTATGGTAAGTGCCTCTAATGATGGTTCAATCCCCAAAGAAGATATTACTAAAGAAGTATGGAAAAGATTATATCATAATACTCCTTATCTTTTAAAAACAAAAGGTACTGAACGTGGTATTAAAGCTTTACTTGCTTGTTATGGTATACCCGAAACCATCCTTCACGTTAAAGAATATGGGGGACCCGTAGCCGATAAATCTACATTTAGAACATTTAGTTATGAAAAAACTACTAAGGCCCTTTATTTTAATAATGCAACGGCAACTAGTTTAAATGTTATTACTTCCCCTACATCAGGAAACGGAAAAAAACATTTTGAATTTACTATTATACCTAATAAAATAAACAGAATTAATCCTATATTAAGTTCTTCTACAGCTATAACTTCTATTATATCAAGTTCAAATAATTCTAAAGGTGGGTATTTTTCAGGATCTTTTGGAACTAGTTCGAATTTTCCCGTCTATAGTGGAAGGCCCCTTACATTTTATGTAGATATAAACTCATCTACTGAATTATCCATAACAGCCTCTACTTATTTAGATAATAATATCCATAACATATCATTTACATCCTCATATAGTGGAGATAATTTTAATATAGGAACTTATGGTGTTAAAAATAACTTTTATATTCATAATTTTAAAACATATACAAGTTCACTATTTCAATCTGTAAAAGATATACATACTAAAGATCCTAACATAGTAGCTGGTAATAATACTTCATCATATTTTAATGATCTATTATACTATTCACCCCTAGGGGCTAACCTTAAAACAGAATCCTTATCTGATGGATATCATTTTGAAGATTATTCTCCTAAAAATAATAATTCAGGAAGACTTACTTTAAATGGTGACTTAGTTAGAACTAGTTATGGTAATATTCAGTATACCCACCACTTAAATACACCTGATACTGTAGGGGTAAGCATGGCATCTGAAAAAGTTAGATATGATAATGGTACTATTAATGATAATATATTATCACCTTTTATTAAAAGTGAAGAATCTTCTTTAGACCGCCAACCACCCGATTATTCTACTTTAGGAGTATTTTTTTCACCTACATTTGAAATTAATGAAGACATAATATATACCCTAGGAGGATTCAGAATGGACGATTATATAGGTAATCCTAGACATTTATCTAGTGGTAGTTATCCTGATTTAAAATCATTAAGAGATATATATGCTAATAAGGTAGATCGTAGATATAATTTCTTTGATTATATTAAAACTATTCAATATTTTGATCATACTATATTTAAGATTATTGAAGAATTTACTCCCGCTAAAGCTAATCTAAAAACTGGTTTAGTAATAGAACCCCACTATTTACAGAGGGATAAATTTCCATATGCTAATACAGATTTTTCTAATGTAGAAATTAATAATGCCAACTATTGTGGAACTGGATCAATTTCTGCTGATTATATTTTAAATGAAACAGATATTAATGTTATTAATACTTTTGATGGATCTGCGGGGAATATTGAAAATAATTTCATATATGGCGGGTATAGCAACAAATATTATAAAATAACTTCTAAATATAACCACCCAACAGAAGATAATGCTATAAATGATACAACCCAGAATTCAACATTTGCGGGAGCGGATTTTAATATAGATTCTAATAGGTCTTCAGGAGCAATATCTAATAATTTTTATCAAGGTCCTACCACATCTGCGGATTCGGATAGTGCACCCGCAGGTGATTAAAAAATAAATACATAATGCCACAAGATAATACACAAGGTACTTTAAGTTCAATGATCCCACAAGGGACCCCTGCTGCTCCTGTACAAAAGCCCCCTTCATTTGGTGCTAAATTATTAGGAAATAAAGAATTTTCTGTAGAACTAAATGATGCTGTTTTTGAAACTAAAGCTTGGAAAGGAAGTAGATATGATGGTCACCAATTGGAAGCCACTAAAATAAATACTTTTACTGCGGGTGATGTTACCTATGGTAAAACTCCTGTAATTGAAAAATATAGTAGAAATCTTTATGTTGGGAATAGAATTATAGGACATGATACTAATCCTACATTTGATAATCCTAACCCAGGTTTTAGTAAAAAATCTTTTATTAATGTTGAAGGTTATTATACTATAAATTCAGATGATACTGTAAGTAGAGTTGGAGTAAATTTTAATGATGTTAATTCTAGAAAAGGATTTGAAAGATCATTTAGAGAAGATTTTTTTATGGGATCCCAAGCATCTATTATGGTTTTAGATAAAGGTGTAGAACATAAATTAAAAAACACATATAACGTAGACTTTAATGAAGGTTTACTTTCTAGAGTAATCCAAATAAGCGGATCAGCAGTTAGTGATATATTTACCTTTGGCTCAGATACTTCTACTATTAATAATGATGGCACTATTCTTCCCGCTGTAGTTTTTTCTATCCAAATTTCTAATACTTCACTACCTAACACTACTATTACAGTTTTTGATAATAATCAAAGTAAATATTATTCTGATGTTAATGGTAGTGGAACAAATGTAATTTTAGGACCAACAGTTATTGAAAAATTTAATACATTTTTTGATACTGCTAAAAGTGAGCATCTTAAGTCTCCTTCTTCAAATAAATTTTATATGGAATTTATTTCTTCTAACCCATATAAATTTAATACTTTTTCAGAAGGATTAAAGCAAGTAAACACCTTTGAAATTGATTTTAACTCAACTATTACAGGATCTACTAATGCTGAATTTTCGGGGAGATTTAAAAATATCCCCCAATTTACTAATCCAAATGCTATAGGTAGTTTTCATTTTTATTCATTTAATGACCCAAATGCAACACCGGGTAATGTAAATATTTATAAACTAAATCCAATACCATCATTATTAGTTGATATGATAAAAGAAGAAGATTTACCAAATGGTATTGGAGATGAAGGGTTTATAATTATACCTGAAAATTTTGACCCCAGACTAAGACCCCAAATTAATAAAATTTTAAAAGATAAATTAGGTTTTGATGTTGAAGGGGGTTTTAATAGAAATGATGATTTTAATCCATTTGATGGAAGATTTTTTGGGTTTAGAGGAAGTTAAAATAAGTATAAAAGATATATATTTATAAACAAATAAAATAACTATGGGATATTTAAATAATAATACAATAATAGTAGATGCTATTTTAACTAAAAAAGGAAGAGAAGCCTTATCAAAACAGGATGGATCTTTCAATATAACCCAATTTGCTTTAGGGGATGATGAAATAGATTACACATTATTTAATGAAAATCACCCTAACGGATCACAATACTCGGGGGAAGCTATTGAAAATATGAGTATATTAGAAGCTATCCCTGATGATCGTTATATTATGAAATCTAAATTAGTTACTCTTCCTAGAGGAACCTCCAAGATGCCCGTAGTAACCGCTAATACATCTAAAATTACTCTTTCTTTAGGATCTACTACAAATGTTAATCCTACTACCCTTAATTTTAATGGTACTAGTAATTTAAAAGAACCAGGAGGATATATAGCTACTATAGGAGATCGCCGTTTACTCCAAACATTCACAGGAACCGCTGCAAAAGGAGCACGCGTGTCTAGAAGACGTCCTTATTCAAATACCCCTATAGCAGAATCAGTAGTAGGTCAGTCTTTTACTCTTACTGCTATTAATTCCCAAACACTATTTGGTACTTCTAATAAACTATTAACCTCTATTATTATAGAAGGTAGGGATAGCGGAGCTAGAGTTACGATCCCTGTAGAAATTAGTAAAGAAGTTATAGCAATAACTGCTGATCAAAATGTATCAGGAACTGTAAAATAAAAAATTAATCATGTCAACATTTGTACGTTTAACATCCGACGATATAGTAATTAACACTGAAAAGGTCTCTACTTCAACTTGGAGTAATAATGTTAATAATTTAACCACTGCTCATACTTCAAGTACCCAAGCAGTATTTACTAGTGCTACTTCTAGCGGCCAATTTTATATTGACGTATTTAATGTTGCTACTGATTCTACTTCTATTACCCCCGAAGTTCAATATTCAATATCATATGGCCATAAAAATGGAAGTGGTTCATTAGATTTTACTAATGAAACAGGATCTTTTGGTTTAAGTGCTACAAGAGATATATATGGGCAATATAGATCATTAGTATTTGGTACTGAAACTCGTAATTTTAGTTTTGATAACCACACACCAGATGATATTTATGTTTTAAATGTAGAACGAGCTAGATATAAACAATCCCTAAAACCGGGTTCTTTAAATTTTAAACTTAAAAAAGGATCTGCTGAATTATTTTTAACCGACGATTCAGTTACTACTACAGGTAGCGCAGTATTAACGAATTTAGGGAGACAATATAATATAGTTTCTGGATCTAATGGAACCATGTTAGGAACAAATCTAACAAGAGTAACAGATTCAGGTAGCTATGGATTATTTTACCCAGATGCTGGTGTAATTATCTTAAATCCAGATGCCTTAGATGCCGCTACTGCTGATAAGGGTTTAAATTTAGGTACAGCTACTAATGCTAATACTTCAGATAAGAATAATGAAAAACTGTTTAATGCTGTTTCTTCATCGGGTTATTTTATAGTAGATTCAGAAGAAACTATCTCATCTCAATTCTATTTTATAAGGGCACGTAATAAAGAATTTAACTATTCTACAAATCCTACTTTCATAGATAATAATGGTAATTTAAACTTTGATTCTATGATTGATGCTCCTAAGTCATATATTACTACAATAGGGTTATATAATGATGCTAATGAATTGCTTGCAGTAGCAAAATTAAGTCAACCTATAACTAAGGACTTTACTAAAGAAGCACTAATTAAAGTTAAACTTGATTATTAATGTTTGTATACAAGAAGCTAAAAGCTTCAGATGTGAGCCGAACTCCATTTGAGGCTCATAAACAATACAACATAACGGCTAATAATACTAGCTCGTTAGGTATAGATTTTTTTAGTGCACGTTTTAGTTCAGAAAGTAAAGATTTATTTTCTTTAAATGACCCCAATGAAACCAAAAAATATTTTCAATTAGATAAATTTTATTATAATAAAGATTTTGGTAATAATATAGGGGGATTAGAGTATGAAGATCAGGAAACTCGTTTATATAAAGAATTAAATATAATTTCTATACCCCAGGGATTATTTGGGAGTGGAATCCAAAAAAGTACCTTAAACTTATTTGAAACTTATATAGATGACTCTAAAGGAAACCTTTATGATTCTTCTATTGCCCTTACAAACTACCCTACAGATAAAGAAAGAGTTCTATATATTGCCCCTGTTAAAGGATTTAAATTAAGTAATCTTAATAAAGATTACAACACAGGATATTCCATAGTGAATGCCCCATCTACTTTAGATAAAGTCATTTATGATGATTCTCTTTATTTAAACACTGTAGAATATATTAGTAGTTCTATAACTCATTTATCTGATTTAAATTGTACTGGTATAAATTTAGAAAGCGGATATGTAAAATCACCCCATTCAAATAATATAAATTTTGGATCTAACCAAGATTTTACAATTAGTTTTTATTATAAAACCCCTACACTTTCAGGAACCAAATATTTAATAGCTAAATCTTATAGCAAAACCGTTATTAATAGTCCTGAAAATGGTAATACTAGGATAACAGGTAGTTTACAACCAACAGAAATAGATGCTGGAACCTCATATCCTTTTGAAGTTTACCTTACAGATAATCAAATTAATTTTGCTAGAGCCGATCAGGATATAACTTCTTTAGCTACTAGTTCGGCAGTTTTAAGTGATGATACTTTATATCATATAGCCTGTGTTAAAACCGGTAGTAATTTACACATATACTTAAATGGTAATTTAACGGGAAGTGATAGTGATAATACTAATATTACTAAAAATAAAGCTAATCTATATATAGGTAATAGAGGAGGAACTCGTAGTGAATATAATTCAGCGGGGGGTAATATTTCACAGTTAATGATTTTTAATAAAGGTCTTAATAATACACAAATATCTAATGTTTCTTCTTCTATAACTGGGTTGCCTTATATAGGAAATGTTTTTTATGAAAACGGATTAATAACTATTACTTCACCTAAATTTACTAATACTTTAGGTAATATAAACGAAAGTGCTTATGGTCAAGTAACTATAGGACCCACCTATGGAGTTCCAAGTGATTTTGATTTAAGAGTACTTAAGAGTGAAGGTGGTATTATATTTTCTTCTTCATTTAGGGCTTATGAGTTTTCTTTAGAAGAGGATAATGTATTTAGTGACACACTTTATAATACTATTGATTTTCAAAATACGGGGTCTTTAGGATCATTTATATCTTCCTCAAACCAAACAGGGGACTCTGTTGTAGGGAATTTTTCATTATTTGAACCCCAACCTTCCCAAGAAAGAAGTGAGACATTTTCTATAACGGCTTTTAAAACTTTCCCCCAACATAATGGGGGTATTTATAATACCCCACAAACCGTAGATATATTATCAACTAGTCAATTTCTTCACCCCTCCTCTTCTACGGGTGGTTTTAATCCTACAGACTCTACAAATATAGAAGCTAAAACAACAGTGTGGGCTGTAAGTGCATCCGAATCATCAACCCTAGTCAATACTAATATAAAAGCAAGTGCATCTCAATTTTTAATTGATGAATCCTTCCCTACATCAGATTCTTCTATATCAGATACTGAATTTTCTTACGATCAAAACACAGCAAACTCAGGGGCCTTATATATAAACAATTATGCTATTGATGGATTAGTTCTAACAGGAAGTTTAAACAATATGCCTAATTATCTTGGGTTTATAAAAAACACAGTAGGTGTATCAGGTATAAATGCTAATGGGGATACTAGAATAGGTATTCCTATTGGTGGAACCTCCGGTGGGGGAAATGGATTTATAAATTTTAGAGACGGAGGATATACATTACTTAATGCTAATGCTGATATTCAGATTGTTGATGTGCCCGAAGGATCTAATGCGTCTCTTTCATTTAAAATGACTCCTAAATTTACTAATAGTGATTCAGGGACATTTAAACAAGTTACTTATAAAATACGTTCGGGATCTGTTGTTATAGCAAGTGACTCTGCTACTATACCATTCGCTACAACCCCCCTTAGCGTAACTCCATTAACAGTGACACGTTTTATATCTGCTAGTGATGAATATGATATGACTATAGATATGGGGGGTGATCCTTCATTAGAAATGACTGAAGCTACTCTTGAGGTAATAAGCCAATTACCTGAAGAAGGAAAACTTAATAAAGTAGCTTTAATAAATAATTCTATAGTATTAGATGATAGAGATAATGATCGAACTAAAAAATATACAGTTCAAATAGATGAAATTCATACTAGTGCTTCTAACCAAGCTACAGGTCCTAATTTTAATAGTATAACTGAGGGAACTTTAAAAATAACTTTAGAGAGAGTATTTCAAGGAGTAGCTACTAATATTACAAGTTCATTATATGGTCCCGCAACAGTGTCAGGTTCTTTCTTTAAATTTATAGATCTTGATAATATAGATGGTAATGGTACTATAAATACTCATTTAAGTTATTTACGTACTAAAATAGAGTTAATTGATACTTCCTCAGAAAATACATTACAAGCTTTTAGTCCAGGTGAAGGTTTTTACATTAAAAATTTCCGAGTTAAAGAAATCAGTGGATCTATAATAGCACAAACAACAGCAAATTTAGGTTCATCTACTTCATTTATTACAAATGAACCTGTTCCTTACATGAATACATTAGGTCCAGTAAGTGAATATACTAATTCTACTTTTAATATAACCAGTGTTACTAGTCCCACACAAATAGTTTCACAATTTCCTTTGTTAACTATAGATGCTACAGGTTCTTTAGTAGAAATAGGGGCTACTGGTTCAGTACCTTCAACACCTTCTCAACTTAGTGCTAGTTATGAAACCACAGCTAGTGCAGATGGAATATATGTCTTTAGTGGGTTAAATATCAGTAATAATTTTTCTTCAGCATTTCCTCGAATTAGAATATACTCAGGAAGTACATTAGTAACTGCTTCATTTGGGGATATAAATCTTCTTGGCGCTGGATCTACCCACACTGGAATATTATTGGCATCTAGTCCTATTGGTAATGATACAAATACATTACCCACAAATAATTCAGTTGAAGTAGGGTATTTTAAAGCAGGCGATTCTATGAAAATAGAATTAGATGCTGTAGAGTCGGATGGTAATACATTAAAACCCACTCCCTCAACTGAATCTGCTAGTTTTGCACAATTAGGTGTATATTATATTACATCAAGTACCCAAGTGCTTGATCAAGAAGCTACATTACCTAATTTTTTACCAGCATATAATAAACTCCAAATACAAAGCCCCCATACTAGTTTTCCCTTCACCACAGGGAATCTTACAGCTAGTATAGTAAGTACTAGTACTAATGTTGTATATGCTACTATAGATCAACATTTATTTATTACAGCTTCGGCCCCTTCAACTCAATCAAACACATTTATAAATGTTCCTTTTGTAGTTGAAAAAACATATGATTTTAGTGCTAATTCAAGATATATAATTTCTCAGTCTTTAAACTATAATTTTACTAATGGTAATAAATTAATTTGGAGAATTGCCAGAACAGAAGACGAAGGAACCTTAAGTAATATACTTGACCACAATTACGATTTTATATCGGATAGTAATAATATTTTCAGTAGTGAAAATCAATGGGTAACAGCATCAGCTACTATAGATACTACCACTGGTGGTGAATATAAATCCCAATTCTTGTTATATAATCTTGTCCCTAATTATACTGATAATGCCTCTGTAGGAGACTTTTTAAAGTTAGCTAGTGCCTCCTTAGAAGAATATAAACCTTCAAATAGTATAGTTCGCACAGGGGGTCAATTATTTGATTCATCTAGTTTAGTAAAAATTAAATTAAAAATATCAGATAACACACCACCATTTAATGTGGGTAGTACAAACCCCCAAACTTATACTTCAACCTCTATAGAGGAAAATCCACCCTCTACTGATGAATTTACAGTCCAAAATCCATCACTTATTCAATTAAATTCTCCCATATTAGTAATAGATGGTGGTGAAATCACAGGATCTAGAGATAATGAATATAATTACTACAAGTATACATCTTCATTAAATGTAATAAGTGGCTTTAATAATGCTATGGAAGGTGGTATTCTAAATAATTTAGGAGCCTATTCTAATGCATTTAATATAAATACCGCCACTTCTAATACAATGTCTGTTGATAATGAAGTATTATTATTAGAAAATACCACTGCCAATGTTAATTATGTAACAGATAGTAATATAGATAATTTTAACCTTCAGTTTAAAAATAGTCATTTAATATTTGAGCATGAATATCAATGTACTGTTGGAGAAGATGAGTATAATTTTACACTAAATCCTTCAGCTAGAATACAGAAAAATACTACAGAAGATGGAGAATTAGCTAATTTTGCAACTGGTTCAAATTTTAAACCATATGTAACTACTATTGGTTTATATAACGAAGAAGGAGAGTTATTAGTAATAGGTAAATTAGGTCAACCAATTAAAATGTCGGATGAAACCGATACCACATTTATTGTAAGATTCGATACATGATAGTACCAAATAGTTATGAAGAATTTCCAGAAGGTACATATGGGTATGTTTATCAAACAACCCACATCCCCACTGGTAAAAAATATATTGGTAAAAAATCGCTAATATATAATTTAAAGAAAAAATTAGGTAAAAAAGAACTAGCACTCCACGAGGGTAAAGGTCGACCACCTAAATTTAAAATGGTTCAAAAAGAAAGCGATTGGAAAACCTATTATGGTTCACACCAATTTATTAAGGAAGAAGTTAAAAAAGGTAATCAAGCTGATTTTAAACGTGAAATACTCCAACCAGCTTTCTCAAAAAAGGAACTAACTTATTTAGAAAATAAATATCTATTTAGTTTAGAGGTTTTAGAAAGTAATGAATATTTAAACGACAACATTGAAGGACGATATTTTAAGAAGGATTTTGATATTTGAGCTCCCCTTTGTACCTTGGGAACATGAAGGAAGATCAATTGGTATATTTGCTCGAAAGTCTCCTAGGAAGAAGCAAAACAGCCCGAGGAGGAGACGAAGCAGTTTTTACATGTCCCAACTGTAATCACCATAAGAAAAAATTAACCCTAAATAAATTAACCCAAAAATACCAATGTTGGGTTTGTGGGTTTAAGGGAGCTAGAGCGTTACAACTCCTTAAATTTATTAAGGCCCCATATACAGCGTTTCAAGAACTACAGAGTATTGATACCCAGTATAGTTTTAAAACCAAACGGGTAGAAAAACCTAAAGACCAACTTCAATTACCTGAAGGGTTTACTACATTAATTAAAGGTAAAGGCTTAACTAGAGATAAGGCATACCATTATTTGTTATCTAGGGGGGTTACTGCCCAAGATGTGGTTAAATATAATATAGGGTATATTGAAAATGGCCCTTTAAATAATTTTATTATTATCCCTAGTTATGATAGAAACGGTTTTCTAAATTATTGGGTTGGACGTTCATTTGACCCAGATGCATACCATAAACATAAATTGCCCCCTACATCAAAAGATATTATTGGGTTTGATATGTTAGTTAATTTTAATTTACCTTTAATTTTATGTGAAGGTGCATTTGATGCTATAGCACTTAAACGTAACGCTATACCTTTATTTGGTAAACGTATTAGTAAAACTTTATATAAAGAACTTGTTAGAAGTAAAGTAAAACAAATATATCTTGCTCTAGACCAGGATGCTATTAATGATTCCCTTAAATATGCTAAGGAACTTATGGCATATGGTAAAGAAATATTTTTATTAGAGCTCCAAGATAAAGATCCAGGTGAAATAGGATTTACTGAAATGACACACATCCTACAAAATGCAAAACCACTAACTTTCCAAGGCTTAGTAGAAAAGAAAATCTTGTATCAATAATTAATATGTATTAATAAACTATAGTTTAATGAAAATAGCTTTATTGCCGGGTGGATTTAAACCACCTCATTTAGGTCATTATAATATGGCAAAATATTTAGCGGATTTTGCCGATAAAGTTATAGTTCGTATTGGGCAAAAAGAAAGAGAGGGTATAGGGTCTAAATTAGCTTTAGAAGTATGGAATTTTTATAAAGAGTTTGATCCTGACTCACGTGCTAAAAAATTAATTATAAGTGTAGCACAATCACCTTCTCCTGTAAAAGATGTGTATGATTTTGTAGAAACAATAGCCCCTGAAGGATCTACAGTTATTTTAGGTATGGGTGAAAAAGATGCTAAAGATGGGCGTTATAATAATATCCCTAAATTTGCTGAACCTCGCAATATTAATGCAGAAATTGAATTAGTTCCACCACAAGCCGGGGGTATTTCAGGTACTCGTATGAGAGAAATTATTAAATCTAATAATAAAAAAGAATTTTTTAAATATATTCCAGAATTTTTACCCGAAGAAATTAAAGAAGAACTTTGGACTAAACTAGTAGATAGTACTATGCCTACTAAGGTAGATGAAATGATGATGGGTACTATGAATAGAGAGGAAATGGCCAAACATATGGCTAATATGAAAAAGTTACGTAAATTCTTTTCTAAACAAGGAGACCAAATGTATCAAATTCCTGATAAGTTAACCAAAGGATTACGCAGAAAATTATATGAAGGTAGCAAATATGATGAAGGTACTGTAAAGATACAACGCCTTATATTTACTGAATTTAAAGACCAATTAGGTAAGTCTTTTAAAAACAAAGAATGGTCTGAATATTGGTTAGAGGGACCAGAATATGTGATATTTTTTGATATAGGTGTAGAATTTATACCTAAAAAAATGTTAATCCCATATTCCATAGAAGGTGATGCCGGTGAGGATGATATACAAATCAAAATTACCTATAATCCCGAATCATTCCCTGAATCATTTAATGACCTTAATGCAGAAATTAAAGAAACAGTAAGACACGAATTAGAACACTTAGCTCAATATAATTTTCCTAATAAAGAATCATTTGAAAAATATAAAGGTAAAATACCATTTTATAAATATCTCATTTTAAACCATGAAACCCCAGCATTTGTTAGAGGCTTAAATAAAAGAGCTAAATTTAAAAAAATTAGTTTAAGTGCTGCATTTGAAGAATTTTTTGATGATTTTGTAGATCAATTTAAGAGTGAAGATGAAATTAACACTGTAAGACAAACTTGGACTAATTACGCTCAAGAAAATCTACCGGGGGTTAATTTAAAAGAAGGTGATACCTACGAAAAAATGGCTGCTAAAGGTAAAAAAGCGGGCAATTTAAAACAGGGTACAGTTAGAAAACGTTTAAATATCCCTAAAGGCGAAAAGATACCTTTATCATTAATCAATAAAGAGTTATCACGTCTTAAAAAAATGGATAAAAGGAGTGCTAAAAATCAAAAATATTATAAAGCACTTACATTAGCTAAGACGCTGAAAACTACAACTCATAAAGAAAACATAGACCCTAAAGCTCAAAAGAAACATAAAGGTAAAGCTGCCCCCTATGGTTCCGCTTATGAACCCGTAGATGAAAATTTCCCACCATATAAGGCAAACCAAGTATCCCAAGTTAGATATAAAGCAAGCGATACATTTACTAACGATCGTAAAAAAGCTAAAAAAATGGGGTACTTACAAGAAAAAGACCCTAAAACAGGTACAGGTAAAAAACCAAAAGGTAGTGGAAGGCGTTTATATACTGATGAAAATCCTAAAGATACTGTAAGTATTAAATTTAGTACAAGACAAGATATAGTAGATACTTTATCTAAAAAGTCATTTAAAACTAAATCACACGCGCGCCAATCACAAATTATTAACCTAATTCACCAACGTGTAAGAGCAGCATATGGTAGAGCTAAAGACCCCGCTGTTAAAAAACGCTTAAAAACTGCATTAGATTATATTACTAAACGCAAGGAAGCATCAAAAAGAAAAACGCAAAGAATGAGAAAAGAAGGATTATTCTCACAAAAATGGTGGTTAGATGTAATCACTGAAGAGATATTAAACGAAGGAGGGGCCGCAGGACATATGGCCCACCCATTTGATTTACCCAATGTTAAAACCGGTAAAGATTTAATTAAATCATTTGAACAAGCTGCTGATAGCTTGAAAAAAACACCAGGTAGTGTCAAGATAGATGGCGTAAATGCGTCAATTAGATTAATAAATAACGCAGGTAAACGTGAGTTCGCCATGGACCGTGGCTCAAAAAAGGCACTTGATTTAAAGGGCGTTACTAAAGCTGACTTAGAAGACAGATTTGGTGCTGGTCATGGTATGATTAAAGCAGGCGGAGATGTTATAGATATTTTTAATAATGCCCTACCTACTATAGAAGAAGAACTTACAGCATTAGGTCTATGGGATGATCCTAATATTATGTTCAACATGGAATACGTTTCAGGTAAATCAAACGTTCAAGATTATGGTAAAAATTTCTTAGCTATTCATGGTTTATTAAGTGTAGAAACTAAAGAAGTACAAGGAGCCCGTAAAATACTTACAAAACGTATTACTTCTGAAAAGAATTTTGCCCAAAGTGATATGGATGAATTACTTAAAAAACTCGAACCATTTGCTAAAAAGAAAGGGTTTGAAATATATGGTTCAGTCCCTACTACTTTTACTAAGGATCCAGATTTTAAAAAGGCTTTAGGACAACAATATAAAATTGAATTCGCAGAAGGCGCCAAAACCAAATCACTCGCCCAATGGTTGAATGATGTTACCGATATTCCCGCAGATGCTCGCATTAAAATGAATTTAGAGACGGGAGGCACCAAGGACGTCGGAGCACTAAGTAAGCAAGTGTATTTCGCAGTATTTGGCGGAGAAACAATAGACGACTTATTTGATAACGAGCAAGATATTCAAAAAGCTATCCAAGGAGCTACAACATATCTTGCAACTGAGAAGTTGGGTGATGAAATTTTAGATGTATTAGACTCACCTATGGGTTCTGTTAATGATCATGAAGGCGTAGTTATACGTGATCCTAAAATATCAAATCGCCCCTTTAAAGTGACAGGTAAATTTATAACAGGAGGTGTATCCTCAGATTTCCAGAAAAAATGAAACTAAAAACTATATTAAACGAACTATTTGAGTATAAAGATTTAGAACAAAAATTTAAATCTGAATTAGAACAATTAAAATCTAGCCATAACATTTCTATTACAATGGGAATGTATGATCCTAGAAACGATAGACCCGATACTGATCCCTTAAAAGGAAAAGGGTATGGTAAAATATCTTTTATAGGAAATAGTGAAGTATTTGATGGAAGCTTTGAAAAAGTTATTAATTGGGCCGAAGAGAAAGAATTTGAAGTTATATCAAAATCAAATTATTATGAGCACGATCCAGGAGAAAGACGTTTTTACCCTTCAATTAAATTTCATTTTAACGTAGAGGATGTTCCTCCTACAAACCCCTAATATGTATCACTGCAATTGCAATTTAACAACTTAAAAACAAAACAATCATGGCCGGATTATTAACATTATTTCAAAGTGGTGAGTTTGGATTAGACGGATCACGTCACTCTAGAAAACTCCCGGGTAACAAAGATCTTGAAGTTCCTTTTACTGCATATAATGTAGTTGGAGCTGCTCAAGAAGCCCACTTCCTTATTACTGCACCTCTCCCTTATAAGGGAAATGCTTCAGGACCCATTGTCGATACAGTAGGTGCTACAAGTGCAGTAGGTGGTTTATTAGATTCTTTAGGAACTGGAGCTCAGTAATCTAATTAAATCTTATTTTGCTTATTAAAGACCCTTTCCTACAATAGGAAGGGGTCTTTTTGTATATATAAACAACGATGTTAAATAAAGAATTTAAAAGAAAAGATGTAGAACGTATGCGTAACCTTATTAAAGGTAAAACAGGCGAATCTGCAGAGTTACAAGTAGGATATACTTCTAAACAGGAAACCCATAAAGAAGGTGATATTTGGGAAGAGGGAGGTAAAAAGTGGATTATTAAAAATGGTATAAAACAAACTTATACTAAACTTGATAAAGTTAAAAAAGAAGCTATTTTACCATTATTTTGTCCCTGTTGTGGCAATTTAATGAAAAAACGCAACGATTCTAAAATGTATAAAATACATAAAATGTGCTTTGATTGCGTTATTGATATGGAACATCAATTAAGAATTGATGGTAAGTATGAAGAGTATGAACGTGCTATAGTAGCAAATAACGCTGAATCATATTTAGATGATCTTGAGCAATATTTATTAGAAGCTATTAATGAGTCTAACACACAATTTGTTTCTGAAAGGGGAGAAGTTGAAAGATGGAAAGGGGGAATAGATAGTAAAATGTTCCTTTCAGAAATGAGAACTAATTTCATTAAGCATAGGCAAAATATTAAAGACTATAAAAACAACAAAACAAATGATTAATCTTAAAGAACTTCTATTTGGAAAACCCGACTGCGGTTGTGGTTGTGGTGATTGTGATGGTACTAAACTTAATGAAGGGGTTAAAGTATCTGAAAATTTACAATACCACTTAGATAATAAAATCCCTTTAGGTGAATCTATTTTTAGAATCAGCTCTAATGCCCATGTAAAACTATTTGCTGAAACTAGAAAATTATGGGAATTAGATAAAATACAATTATCTGAAGCAGACGAATATTTTATGCACACAGATGCGGGTCGTCAGGGAGTGTATGAAGGTAAGATAGTACCCCTTGACTTACCCTACATTTTAAGTGAAAATGAAATAGAAGCTAAAAAACTTGAAATCCAATTAGCTAAACAGTCTGAAATTCTTCAAAGAATATTAAAAGTACTTCAAACTTCTAGAAACGATGGTGAAGATAGAGAAGAGGATATTGAAGCATTAGATACTAGTATCGATTACCTCTCATCTGCCCTTACGGATAAAGATCCCCTTAGTATATCTGTTGATCAGGGGATTTTTGGTAAACTAGCTAGCCCTAAAAACCCATCTGTATCTGAGTTAGTAACTATTATAAGTGAAGCTGCTAAAAAGAAAAAGAAAAACCCACCTTTAAATAAACCTAAACGTGGTGGTCCTAAAGCATACTATGTTTATGTAAGAAACCCTAAAACTAAAAAAATTAAAAAAGTTACATTTGGGTCAGGTGGATTAAAAGCAAAAATCGGAAATAAAAAAGCCTCCCAAGCATTTGCTAAAAGACATGATTGTAAGAATAAAAAAGATAGGACTAAAGCTAGTTACTGGAGTTGTAATCTTCCTAGATACCATAAACAGTTGGGTCTTGGAACACCTGCCTCAACTTACTGGTAAACCTTATACTGATATAATAGAAGCAGACGGCACCATAAGTCGTCTGTTTCCTACTTCAACTAAACCAAAAGTCCTAAAATGGCATATGGATGATGAAGACAGAACTATTACAGCTCTTAATAAAACTAATTGGCAATTCCAATTTGAGGACCAATTACCTGTTCCTTTAAATGGGCCTATATTTATTAAGAGACACCAATGGCATCGCCTTATAAAAGGAGATGGTTCATTAATGATTAGTATTTATAAACATGCAAGAACGCAAACTAACAAAACCTGAAGCTAAAGCTAAAGAGCGTATAGTCAAAGATTTAAAGGGAGCTAAGGCTGACTTTAAAAAACGCTATGGTGATGATGCCAAAGCTGTTATGTATGCTACTGCAACTAAACGTGCTAAAAAAGTAGCTGAAGATGATTGTGGGTGTGGAAATGGTAATAATTGTAAAAGTCTTAAAACTAATGCTATAATTAATGAATTAATTGAAGATTTAGTATATGAAGAACTATGTAAACGAGGTAAAGCTTATATAGCTGCTCGTAAAAGGGCAGGAGAAAAATCATCTGCTTATCTCTCTGGACGTGCTGTAAAGGTTTGCAAGGGACAAATGAAAGGTGCAGGTGGTAAAAGAAAAAAATCTTATAAAAAGAAAAACGAATCTTTATACAACCAACTTAAACCTCAAGTATTAAGACATTTAGAGGAATTATTTAATGATCCCCATTTTGCTATAATAGCAGAATATAATGTCATAGAGGGTAATATAGACGAAAGTTTAAAAAATTGGTTTGGTAAAGAAGATTGGGTTCGCATTGATACCCAGGGAAATATAGCAGGTAAGTGTGGTACTATGCCTAAAGGCAAAGCAACCCAACGTTGCTTACCTAGAGCAAAAGCAAATTCACTTACTAAAGCACAACGTGCTTCTACTTCTAGAAAAAAAGTTAGGGGTAGTAAAAAAGGTAAACAATTTGTTAAAAACACTAAAAAAGCTAAAGTTAGCTTTAAAAAGAAATAAATAATATGAGCTTCTTAGATGAAAAAAAGTTAGACCCTGTTGGTAAAGAAGACGATGATATCAACAACGATGGTAAGGTAGATAAAACAGATAAATACCTTAAAAATCGCAGAGAAAAAATTTCTAAAAATATAAAAGAATTTCTTAAAGAAGGTGTAGCTAAAGATCTTGAAATAAAAGCTATGGAATCTTCTTCATTAGAAGAATTTTTAGATGATGTATACCAAGATTATCCTCAACATAAAGGTAATTTTGATATAAAAGACTTTTTAACAAAATATTATTTAAATGCTGGGGGTCCTATTGACGAAGGTAAACTTAGTAAGGCTGCCGGTTATGTTGCTATAATGGCTGCCTTATTAGGTCTTAATAAAGCTACTAGTGAAAGGATCTATAATAGTGATCCTAAAATTAAAGCCGCTATTGAGAATTATGAAAAAGCTAAAGAATCCGGTAATAAAGAAAATATGGCTAAATTTGAAAAAGAAATTAAAAAAAGAAAATTAGCATGGGACGCTGGTAGACCAATGGATGAAGCTAAAACAGTCGAATTACCTGCTGATACTACATTTACTTTAGATCTTAAGCATCTTATGAAGAAACATATGGATGAAGGTAAATCTAAAGAAGATACAATTAAATTTACTAAAGCATTAATGGCTAAACTTCATAATAAAGGCGAAGTTACGGTTGATGGTACTAAAATTGTATTTAAAGAAGGTAAAAAGAAAAAAAGTGGTTATATGGGGTACACAGAATTTGCTGAAGCAGATATTCCTCAAGATACCCAATTAGCACTTCCAGAACCACCTGAACAAACCGCAAATTTTTTAGGTCCCGATAATATGGATTATGAAGGAGGAATGGCAAAATCACAAATGCTTAAAATGAAAAATTATGCTAAAGCATTATGTGATATGATTGATGATGAAACACAATTAGAATCATGGGTTCAGGCTAAATTAACTAAAGCATCTGACTACATGTCTTCAGTTTATCATTATTTAGATTACCAACGTACTAAAAATGTAAATGAAGCTATAGGAGATGTAATCCCTGATGGTGTATGGCAAAAATTAGACATTGAATGGATAATGGATGAACCTGATGTAAATAGAGTAGACTACCAAGAAGGTCCACTTTATGGAACTACAGAAGATGGTAGAGCATTTGAATCATATGGTTATTATACACCATCTGAAGATGAATATACCCCACTACCAGATGAAGAAGTAGTAGAAGTACCCTTATCATAATGAATAAATTAACTGAACAACGGTTAAGACGTAAAATACGTCAAGTAATAAGGGAAGAACGTGAATATCAACTACGTCAACTATCCCCGGGAGCACATAGTGCTTTAGGTCCTGATATGTTAGGAATCCCCCCCTCAGCTGTAGTTGATGTTAAGATTATTAAAGCACCTAAACCAATTTTTAAATGTTTCCTTGATAATGGACAAACATTTAATTTAATTGATAATGGTGAATATATGCAGGCTGATATTAATCGTATTTTATTTGATTTAGATAGAGATAATGATTTAAAGGGTGCTAAATATGAGCTTGAAAAATTAATGCAAAGAGGTAGCGTTAAATCGGATGATGAAGAAATCCCTTCGGATGACTTTGGAGACAATGAACCCACATCTGAACCACCTTCTGAGGAACCAACAACAGAGCCTGAAGTATAATGAATAATAACCCAGAATTTAAACAAGCCTTAACAGGTATCTATAGAGATGGATGTAAAAAATTTAATATTCGTAACACCCCTAAAGTAGTACTTCGTAAAGATGTTGAAAATGGAGGTTTAACCTTAGGTCGCACTGCTTATTATGATCCAAATGAATTAACAATTGTTCTTTATACATCAAATCGTCATCCTAAAGATATACTTAGGTCGTTTGCTCATGAACTAATTCATCATGTTCAAAACGAACGTGGTGATTTGCATTTAGGAGATTCAAGTGATCCACAATATGCCCAAAACGATGAACACCTTCGTAAAATGGAAAAAGAAGCATACTTACAAGGTAATTTATTAATGAGAGATTTTGAAGACAATTTTAAATACCAACAGTAAACATATAGACTAGATTTATAGCCTAGTCGACTTAAAAAGAATATTTAGAGAGCTGTAACCTCATGTGGGTTATAGCTCTTTTTATCGTATATTTAACCGTTAAAATTATGCATAAATGCAAGAAAAAATAGTAATTGTAGGCGCTGGAGTAGCAGGCGTAAATGCTGCAACAAAATTAGTTGATAATGGGTATGACGGAAGTCGTATTACTATTATTGATATGGGTAATGATCCTTATAACCGTAAACCTGAAGAAGTAATGACAGGTTTTATGGGTGCTGGTGGTTGGAGCGATGGTAAACTTACTTACCATACTTCAATTGGTGGCCATATGTCTAAATACTGTGGCGATGAAAAAGCTATGCAATTAATGGATCAAGTGATTAATAACTTTAGACGTTTTCACCCAAAACCAGAAGTTATTCAATGTTCACATCCTGTAGAAGAACCAGATTTTATTAAACCATATTTTGGTTTAAGATTATTCCCAGTATGGCACATTGGTACTGATTATTTGCACGAAATTGGTAAAGCATGGTATGAATATTTAGTATCTAAAGGTGTTAAATTTACTTGGAATTCTAAAGTAACAGAAATTGATTTTGAAGGCGAATATGTTGTAGCAGATAAAAAATATTTTTACGATCGTTTAATATTTGCAGTAGGTAAGTCAGGTATTGATTTTGGTAAACACCTTATTGAAACTGGAAACCATGATACAGAAGCAAAACCAGTACAAATTGGTGTACGTTTTGAAGCACCCCAAAAACACTTTCAAAAATTAATTGACATCAGTTATGATTTTAAGCTATATCGTAAGTTTGAAGATAAAGGTGTATCATTAAGATCATTCTGTACTAATAATAATGCTGCTTATGTAGCTGTAGAGGAAACATATGGCGATCACAGTTACAATGGCCATGCTAAGAAAGATGAAGCATATCGTAATGATATGACTAATTTTGGTATTTTAATGGAAATCAGAGGTATTGACAAACCATTTGATTGGTCACGTGAAGCAGTTAAAAAACTTCAAATTAATGGTACTGGTACTTATTATTCTCCTAGCCATAGAGTACCATCTAAAACTAGTGAAGGCGAATATGTTAAAACCGAAATTGTAAATAACTTAGATCCATTATACGATGCTATTGGTGATAATGCTGTTTATATTGAAGATTTTATTGAAGATATGACTAAAGTATTCCCCACATTAGGAAATGATTGGGGTGTTTACATGCCCGAAGTAAAATATTTATCACCAGAACCACTTGTAGATTACGATAACTTATCACTTAAAACAGTACCAAATGTCCATTTTGTAGGCGATGCTCTCTCAGCAAGGGGTATTACAGTAAGTGGAGCACAAGGTACATATGTTGCAGAATCAATCTTAAATTAATATGGATAAAAAAGAAGAAAATAAACGCCTCAAAGAAAGCCGATTAATCGAGGAACAAAATAGAATGACAGGAAAAAAAGATTTTCCTAAATCAAAGCGTTTAAGGACACCTGAAGGTACTATAGCATATTATTGGGATGGTAAACTTCATAATTGGGAAGGACCTGCTCTTATACCAGAGGGTGATAATCGTAAAAGAGAATATTATATTTACGGGTTTAAACACACTGAAGAAGAGTGGAAAGAAGCCAAACGTAGTGGTAAGGGTCTACCCTGGTATAAAGATCCAAGATTTAAAGCTAGAAGTGCAGGATAATGAAAATAGGTTTTTGTGGAACAATGAGTGTAGGAAAAACTACACTAGTAAAATCATTACAGGAATTACCTGAATTTAAAGACTATAAATTTGCTACTGAACGTAGTGCCTATTTAAATTCGTTAGGTATTCCCTTAAATCATGAAACAACTATAGAGGGACAAACCATATTTTTGGCAGAACGTGTAAGCGAACTTATGCAACCTTCTATAGTTACTGATAGAACTATTATAGATGTTATGGCATTTACTAAATGTGCTAAAAAAACTAGTATTATAAATGGAGAAGCCTTTGAAGAATATGCTAAACGGTTTATTTACCAATATAATTATATGTTTTATATTTCTCCTGAAGGTATAGCTATGGAAGATAATGGTGTAAGGGAAACTAATTTAAAATATAGAAATGAAATTGACATATGTATTCAAGACCTACTGAAAAAACATAGACCAGTTTACTATACTATTAAAGGTTCTACAGAAGAACGAATCGAACAAATATTAAAAACCATAACATTTTAATTATGAAATTATTTAAATGGATAATAGGATTACTAGCAGTATTCGGAGGTGCCGCTGCAGTAGCTTCTACTCAAAAGAAAAAAGAGCACGATAAAAAGGTTAAAGAAGCCCAAGACAAAATTAAAAAAGTTCAAGTAAAAACTAAAAAAGTTCAAGCTGATAAAAAAGTAACCAAAGACAAAATTACTCAGCAGAAAAAAGTAGTTAATAAAACTAAAGCAAAGGTTAAACCTACTACTAATGCTAAAAAAACTACTAGTGATTTTAAAGAAAAATATCGTAAACCAGGTAGACCAAAAAAGAAAGCATGAAACACATATTAACTATATTAATGTTATGTGTGTCTAGTTTAAGTTTTTCACAAGATACTCTTCAAATTCCAGCATTGGAACTTGAGGAGTTTTTCTTGGCTTTAGACACACTTGAGACACAAGACTCAATTAAAACAGTTTTAATCAAACAACTCGAAAAACAAATTGGGTTTCATAAGGAATTAAACGATCATAATGATCTCCTTCTCAATTACAGATATGAAGAAATAGAATTATTAAACAATCAAATTATTGTCTATACAGATCGTTTAAATCAAGTAGATAGATGGTATAAAAAGCCATGGGTAGGTGTCGTAGGTGGTTTTGTAGGCACTATAGTTTTAATACATACTATAGACTATACACTTCCTCAGTAATTTTTATATATTTATTGTTGTTAACACCAAACATTGTGCACAATGAATAAAAACGAAATTAAGCAAATTATATTAGAGGAAATTAAGGCCGCTATAAATGAAATGGCTTCTCCCGAAGAATTAGCCGCAGATTCACGTCCTGAAGACGATGACCGTATTGCTCGGGCTATGGAAACAGGCGATGAAGATGAATTAGAAGATCTCGCAGCTGGCGAATTAGATAGAGCTGGTTTAGAAGAAATGGCTCGTACATCTAATGTCTTTAAACTTGGCCAAGAAGCTAGCTTACAAGATGTACTTCAATTTATGCAGCGTGTAAACGATGTTCTAAAAACATATAAGTCACCAGGACAAAAGCGCCCTAAAAAACGCTTTACTCCTGAAGAAATGAAAGCGTTAGCAACAGCAATGCTTAACCCTGAAGGATTTACTTCCAAAGATATTATTGCTAATACTTCATATAACAGCCCTGCTCAAGCAAATAAGTTTTTAAAAGCACTTGAGATGAAAGGTTTAATTACCTTAACTTCACAGCTTAAAAAATCAATGGAACCTACTCGTGACCCAGATGCCCCTGAAACCAGAGGTAGAAAAAGAAGAGATGCAGAATTTGATATGTCAGACGATCCAATGGCTGACTTAGATGCCTTAGGCTTAGGAGGCGACATTGATCTAAGTGATCCATTAGCAGAAAATAACAACATTATGAATAAAACAATAAACGAAATATCTGTAGATAAAGTAGCTGCCGCCGTTAATGCAGCTATTGATAGAGGAGAACATAAACGCGCTGACCAGTTGGCACAAACCTTTTTTAGAGACTTTGTAGGAAAAGATTTTGGAGAAGGTTTAGGAAAACTTGAAAAGGTACAATTAAAAGGAGGTCCTCAGAGAGAGACTAGAGGTTTAGTATTAGATTTTAGTCTAGATAGAACCAGAGTTCAATATATAGTAAATAATGACCGTGTTCTCTTTACTAAAAAAGGGGGTGCTATAAACCCTATAAAAGGCCTACCTATAGATAGAAGAGCAGTTAGAAACCTACAACAAATAATTAAAGTTGTAAACCCTAAGAGTAAAATAATAACAGGAACTGGTGCGTTTAATGTAAAAGGCTTAAGAGAAGCAACAAATTTAGAAAAATACATCAAACAGCAAATCAAAGAAGCTAAAAACCCATTAGCCGCTAAGATGAAAGAAGTTGAAATTCAAGGCCGCACAGCAGCACTTGAAACCAAATTAGCCGCAGTTGCTGAAATGATTGAAGAAACTGAAGGTCGTTTAACTCGCATTGACGAAGATAACGAATTTAGAGATATGATGGATAAAGGTGCAGTTAAAGAAGTTCGTAAACAACTTAAGGAACTTGAAAGAGCACAAGCTAAACTTCAGAAAGAATACGATAAAGTATCCGGAGGTAGAAAAAAAACAAAAGTAGTTGACGAACTAGATGCTGATGGTGCTAGAGATAAAGCCGATAATTTAGATGCATTAGCTGATAAGCAGGATGCACTCGATCAAGAAGCTGAAGATAGTATGGAAGAAGTATCATTTGAACTTAACGAATCTACACTTCGCTTCCAAAAGTTAGCTGGTTTAATCACTGAAAGTGATATCCAAAAGAAAAAACTAAATGAAGGTATTAAAAGTGCCGCTAAACAATTTGTAGATTTTCATGTGGATGGAAATGACAACGAAGGTGTACAACAATCAACATTTAGTGAAAAAGAATATCTTGAGCCGGGGGAATATTCTAAAGGTACTGTAGAACATTTTAAAGAGTTACAAAATTACCTTAAAAAGAATAAAAAATATGAATATACATCTCCAGGTGATGTAAAATATGCATTTACACTAAGTGGAAAAAATATTAAACTTAAAGGATAATTAAAATTATATACTAAAATTAGGGGACCAATAGGTCCCCTTTTTTGTTAGTATGTATATACGATGGCAGATATTAAAGCAATTATAAAGCAGGAATTTGTTAAATCAGCAAGCGATCCTGTTTACTTTATGAAAAAGTATTGTTGGATACAACACCCAACAAGAGGTCGCACTCAGTTTAACCTATACCCATTTCAAGAAAAGGTATTAGGTCTATTAAGTAAACACGATAAGTCAGTAATCTTAAAATCAAGACAGCTTGGTATTTCAACACTTTCAGCAGGTATAGCTTTACACATGATGTTATTTCAAAAGGATAAAAATATCCTTGTAATAGCAACAAAACAAGAAACAGCTAAAAACCTAGTAACTAAAGTACGATTTATGTACGATCAGTTACCTAGTTGGTTAAAATTAC
>Ga0181391_1000011_pt1 | contig 45407 bp, 51 predicted proteins | sample 14SPOviralmetaG_FD_130080 | JGI IMG/M metagenome (GOLD analysis project Ga0181391, IMG submission 130080) | Marine viral communities from the oligotrophic San Pedro Time Series (SPOT) site, San Pedro Channel, CA, USA - 14 SPOT_SRF_2010-08-11 | ecosystem: Environmental > Aquatic > Marine > Strait...
CTGATCTTGTGTTCAAGTTCATTATTGTACCTACAGATCCGTTTAAGTAATTTAATATAGCATTACCACCTTCACCTAAGTTAGCGCTTCTAGTTCTACCAGTTTCCATGCGGTCAAGCATATCTTCTAAGTTTCTTCGCCAATTAGTGCCTAACTTAGACTCTATTTTGTTTAAGTTTTCTTCAGAGAATATTTCGTTTTTAACATCTATAAATTCTGCTAAATGTTTCTTCCTACTAACACCCTCGCTAAGCCCACTAATCTCACCAGCTATAGTATCTGTCCACCACTCTGCGGTAGGCTCTTTTAATCCACCTTCAATACCTGTAATTCTAGCAACTGACTCTGCAAAAGCTCGTAGCTTAGGATTATTTTTAATTTCATTAACTAATTTATCTTGAGTTGATTTAGCTAAGTCAGGTATTTTCATACCGCTTTTGTTCCATATGTAAACACGCATAGCCATATCAGTAGTAAAGCTAGTACCCGCTACTTCTTTATCTAATGATTTTACAATGTCTTTGTTTTGCTTTCTAAGCTCCATGTATTCATTAGTAGCCTTTTGCTTAGCGTTATTAAGATCGTTGTAACCTCTTTCAAAAGGTTTAATTATATTTTCTTTAAACCACTCTTGATTTTCAACACCTTTTTTACCTTTACCATATAAAGGCTCTAATAATAACTCAAAGTCTGCAGCACCGTCTGTCATAAACAGTCTACGTCTTTTAATATTTGAACCACGAATTTTACCTTCAGCTTTAGAAAAAGTTTTTTCAGGCTCTATACCTAAAGAGTGTTTCATTATTTCATTAACTTCAAGGTTTACGTTTTTAGAAGCTAATGCTTGTTGCACTTTAGATTTTATATCTAACTGATCTAAAACTTCCTTAACAGCTTTTACATTAGGTAAAGCGTCGTCTACAAAATACATATCATTATATCCTTCAGCAAACTTCTCTAACATCCACATAGCTTTTGCTTCACCAGTACTGTTACCTAATCCAGTTATATTTTCTATAGGTATTTCTATACCTTCTGATTTTAAGTATTCGTGTATAGCGCTTCTACTTTCAGCAGCTCTAGCGGTAAGTATAAACACATCTTTAGCACCATACTTTTTAATTTGATTTTTCATTTTTTGCATAAGAGGACCTGGTTTACCATCAGTAACTCTATTAAAATCAGAAAAATCCATCTCCCAACCTTCTTTCATCATCTTATCACCCATAAAAGGCCATTCAGCAGATGATATTCTTCTTGTTTCACCGCCTCTGTTAGCTATAACATAATTATCGCTAATGCCTACAGTCTCATCAAAATCAAACACACTTATACCTCTAGGTTTTTTATTTCTAAGTCTACCTTTTCTTATAGCCTCATCTCTTATTTCAAGATTTCTAGCCATCTCAGTTGTTGTAACATTTTTAGAAGGTAAATTTAATTTTTTAGAAGCAGCTTGCAAAGCTTTATAACCTGCTCCACTTTGTAATCTACCATCAAGAATCTCAGCAAAAGTCTTTCCAGTTTTTAAATCAACTATAGACTCCATTATAATTCTCTCTACTAAATAATTTGCTTTTGCAGGAACATCTAAAGTCATACCTTCTTTAGAATATATATTAGCAGTATTACCACCTGACTCTACGCTATCAATAATTTCTTGTAGATCTTTATTTATTATACTTTGCTTAAACTCTCTAATTAAAGGGCTTACTTGCTCTGTAAATTTAGATTTATTTCCAGCGTAATTTAAAGTATTTAATAGAATATTACCAGTAAAGTTAGCCAATTGAAACTCATGCTCACTTCTATATCTATTTTTTAAAGCTAAATTTAATTGACCACTTCTCTTTAATGTTATAGCGTTGTGAGATGCTAAACCTCTAAACCAACCACCTCCTAAGTTAGTTTGCATTTGTAAAAAGTAGCTTATGTTATTTATAGCTTTTTCTAAAGCACCCTTTTTACCAGACTTCATAGCGTTGTTAACGTGATCAAACATTTTTTCAGACATATACTTTAACATGCCTTCATTTGATTTAAGCATTTTATTGTAGCCATTAACTGTGCTGTCTGGGGATAACTGTTTTTTAATGTAGTTTACAAGCTCTTGTCTACCTTTGTTGTTGTTAGTAATTAAAACATTTTTAAATTTAGGTAAAGCTAAAGCATTATCAACAATTTTCATTACTTCTGAGTTGTCGTTTACTTTAACGTACTTAGGATCGAAATACTTTTTAGTAAATTCTGCATTAGTATAAGGCTTTTTAGTTTTTGGATTTATCTCTTGAATACCTTCAAGCCCTTCAAAAATACCATCTCTTAGTTGTTTATCAAATATCTTATATCTAAACCCTTCGTACAAACCAGTTTCTTCATTTAGTTTGTAGCCTTTTATTTTCTTTTTAGTAGTATGAGGTACAAGTTCCATAAAACCAAACCTTTCTTGACCACTACCCATAGTAGTACCTAAACCTCCTCTATCTTTACCTTCAAAGTTTAATAATCTAGAATCAAATAAGTTGAAAAAGTCAGGTAAAAACTCTTCAACAAAATCTCTAGAAAAATCTTTATTTCTTTGTCTACTAGCTTTAGCTTCATTTATATTTATAAGATCTTTATCTAATAAACCTTCTTCAGATAATCTATCAATAATTTTATTTAACTCTTTATATACACTATTACCTTTTTTACCGTCAAATCTGCCTTCAAATATAAGTGGTTTTACTTGTGGACCTTGTACTATGTCGAATATTCTTTTTGACTCACCAACTTTAATAAACATCTGATCAAAGTCTTTTAAATCGTCAGTCCTTAGATTCATTTCTTTTAAAATAAAATCTTTGTAAGGCTTAAGCGTTTCATTTTGAGCTATAACTTCTAACATTGCTGCTCTAGCAGCTTGTCCTTTTTGTATTTTTTCTACATACTGATCTGCGGCTAGTTTGACTACTTTAGAAGCTAAAGATTCAGATGTAGTACCTCTTAAATTCTCTTTAACAGATGTTAATACTTGATTAAATTTTAATCCTTCATAAACACCAGGGCTCATCGTTCTTAGTAAGTCAGCATACTTAGGATTATTAAGCATCATATCAACAATTTTTCTACTTACAGCAAACCCACCATGTGCCATAAGATAATTCATTTTTTTATGATGCTGATCTTTTCTATCTCCTTCAAAAACTATTTCATTAAGAATACCTTTTCTATAAGGTTTTTTATTCATCTTCATTCTACCTTCAGCTTTTTGAGATCTAGTCAATATCTCACCTGCTATACCTTTGTTTAACTCTGCAAACGTAAACTCTCCTGCCGGTTCGTATAATCTTGCGTAAGCAGATTTTGCCGCGTTAGTAGTTTCAGAAGTATACTTATCTCTACTTTCAGGTAAAAAAGCTTCATATATTTCTTTTTCGTATTTTTCAAATCTTTCTTTTGAAACGTCGTAGTAATCTTTTTTAGCAACTTTCTCATATGTTACATTACCTTCAGTATCTACAACTTCTCTAACTCTACCAAATGCTTTTTCAACAATAGACACCGTCTCTGGTGATATGTTTTTAGCTAATATAAAAGGTCTTAAATCTATTAAAGCTTTATTAGATCTTAAATAATTAGTCATATTTTGTCTAATTCTAACTAAGTCTCTAGAGTTTATATAATTTAAAGGATCTATCTTTCTTATATAATCAGCGCCTACATCTTCAGATTTAAACTCAAAAGGCTCTGCTTTTACATCTGCTATATCCATACCCATCTCAGACATCTCTTCAACACTTCTAGTATAACCAAGACCTTCAAAGTCACTCTCTTGACCAAGAGCGTCTCTTTTCATTTTATGTATACGTCTAATAAGCATCTCTCTAACAGTTTTAGTTAGATTTTGCTTACCTTTATAACCTTCTTTTTTTGCTTGAATTATAAATTCAGGTGTGCCAAATTTAGCGTTATACTTAGCTTCTAGTTCTGCAACTTGTTTTTGAGTTAATCTTTTATTTCCTTCAGAATCATATATGTCTGCTACTTTTTTTACGCTACCATCTTTTTGTTTTCTATCAGTAATACTAAACTCAGGTTTAGCCTCGTAATCTTTTATTATACCTTTGACCCCACGGTTTTTACTACCTTCTTTGCTATTAAGGTCATATACCATGTCTAAAGCCAACGTATATCTTTGATCTGGATTCTTGTAAACTTCAGGATAAATATCTTTTATAAGCTGATATATGATATTATCAAAGTTTTTACCAGCAACAGATGTTGGATTATTAAAGTCTGGCATTAATAACTTGTCAATAGAAGCATCTAATTGTCTACCTTCTTTACCTTTTATTTCTGATTCGTACTTACTTTGTGTTTCAGCAGACAGCTTAACAGACTTAGAAGATAAAGGTTTATTCATAGCTTCAGTCGACTTCTGCTCTTCAATTCTTTGCTCAGTCCTACTATCAGCTTCGACAGCTTCACCAAACACACCGTCAGCTTTTATCTTTTTAAACATATCTACTTGCTTTCTAGTAAGAGTACCTGACATTACTGATCTAGAAAAGTTTGCTATAAAGTCTACAATATCTTGCTTGCTACCATTTTCAAGAGCGTTTAATCCAATATGTCTGTTAGTGAATTTATTAATATCTAGTTGCAGTCTTTTCCAAACACCACCGGCTACAAAGTCGCTATAGTATCTCGGGTTAGAAAGTATTTCAGCTACATAAGCTGTGAATTCATTAGCTTTAATATCGTCAAAGTTTTTTTGACTACCGTGCTCATTCATTATAAGCTCTTCGATAGTCATATTTCTTTTCTCTCCAGTCAAGTTACCTTTAGCATCTTTAACTTCAACGTCTACAAAAAACTTTTTATTACCAAAAACGCTTTCTACGCTAGACTTAAACATGTTCATCACTTCTGGTTTAGCTTTGAACAATTTTTGCATAACTAAATGAAACACTTCGTGAGGTAGTTTACCAGCAGTAACTTTGTTTACATCAACAAATATAGTGTTCTTACCATCAAACTCAGCTGCCGAATCATCAAATGTAAACTTGTTGTTTCCGTTTTTATCTTTTCTACCATTAACAGCTTTTATTTCTACTGTATGTTCTGGAAAAACACTTTTAATATTTTCATTTATTCTATTTAAAGCTTCATTAGCTTTTTCTGTATCTTGCCATTCACTAGTTTTAAATAAATCGTTTAATTTAGAGCTAACTCCATCTAAGAGCTCTTGGTTTTTCTCTAACTTTTGTTTAGTTTGATTTATTAATTCAATGTTTTTACCAGGACTTAATGTAGCTTCCTCTTGTTTTATAGTGTCTTTAAGCTCTTTGTTTTGCTCTCTAAGCTCTCTCTCAAGCTTTCTAAGTTTATCTCTACCTCTAAAATTATTTCTCCAGTTTTTACCACCTTCAAAGGCCCAACCTTTAGCACCTATTAAAGCAAAAACCATATAGTCAACTATAAAACCTTCAGTAGTAAGATTTAAATCACTGTAGTTTTCTTTTACCCAAGTTTGCCAAGATTCTTTACCTGCTATGTCTCTAGCTAAAGCTTCTAAATTTGCTGCAGCTTGTGTTGATAAAGCACCACCAAACCCAGCTTTGTTTGCATTTAAAAATGTGTTAAGTCTATTACTAACAGTTTTAAATTTTGGTAGTAAATTACCTACAGCATAAAATCCAGTACCGCCACCTAGATGATAATGCTCATCAAAAGCTTGTTTCATTTTAAGCTCTTCTTTTACTATACCGTAAGTGTGAAACATTGTTTTTTGTAACGTAGTACCTCTAGATAATTTACTTAGTGTTCTTGCTGCACCAGGAATAACACCAACACCTTTTTTTATAGCTAAGTCTATTAAAGCGAACTCAGCTATAGCAGGAACAAAGCCAGATACACCCTCATATACTTTATATGCAGAAGATCTTTTTATAGCATCAGTTTGAGTTTCTGTTAAAGAAAATCCACGTTCAGAAGAAGATAGTTCTAAAATGTCAAGTTTATCTCTTTTGCTAGTCATTATATCAGTATCTACGGCACTACCACCAAACATACCTTCAAAACCTTCTAGTATAAGCTCAACACCTCTATCACCCGGTAAAGTTTTTATAGAAGCAGGATCAGTATTAGTTAACCACATATTAGATAATACTTCACCTTCTTTTAATAAAGAAAATCTTTCATCTCTATAATCTTTAAGCATACGCTTAAAAGCTATAGACTTATCGTCCTCTGAGTATTCGTCTTCATCAAAAAATCTTTGCTCTCCAAACGTAAACTTTTGTTCACCAACTTTCTCAGTTAAACCAAAATAACCTTGTGGCGATTTAAATGAAGCTTTGTCTGATACACCAAATAAACCCATCAATGAAGCCGTGGCACCAGGTAAAAACTTATCTCTACCAACTTGTTCTTGATCTTCTGGAGCAACATCTAAGGTTGCTATATCAAAGAAAGTAAAACCATCAGACTTAACAGTAGCATCGTAATATCTAGATAAGTGTTTTAGTTTAACCTCAAACTCATAACCATTTTCATTATCACCCACAGGTTTATAACCTAGCTCTTCAAAAACGCGGTAAGCTTGCGGATCGTTAATAGTTATACCATAAACCTCTTCACCTCTAATATCACTATACGCTCTATCTCTACCAGTCTCTATGAAGGCTTGTTCTATTTTATCACCATATGTTAATTTCAACTGACCTTCTAGCTCTTTTAATTCTTCAGCTGTTACTTCAACAGCAGTGCTAGCTTCTTTAGACTCAGGATTAATTGACGCACCTGTTATAGGGTCAATTAGTCTTTTAGTACCCCAACCTTTAATTATACCTTCAGTATCTTTTCTTAAACCTTTAATAACTTCTTCTTGATCTTTATACTCATCAGAACCTGGTTCTAAAGTAGCTAGCTTTTCAAAACCTAATCTAAGAAGATCTTGCTCCTTTGTTAAATAAGGATTATTATTTTTATATAAAGAGTCAATTTTAGAATATGTTAAGTTATTTTCATCAAATGCAGCAGCTTGCTTTTCATTTCTCTCTGCTTTTTTTTGCTCTTCATTTTGATTATATTTTTTAGTAATACCAAGTGAAATTGCACTTTCTATAGCTTGCTCATCCATATTACTAAACTCACCGCCAGGAACAAACGTGCCACCAAAAAACCCTCCAAAGCTTCCAACCTCTTCTTTTAAAGCTTGTAAAACTTTTTGATAGTCTTCACCTTTACCACCTCTTTCAGGTTTCTCTATATACTTAAAATCATACCCTTCACCAAGCAGATTAGTCATGAACTCTTTGTCTTCTAACTTTGTAGCTATAATATTAGAAGCTTTGTTTCTTTGTTCCTGAAATTTAGCATCAACTCTAGCCTCTCTGTTTACAAAGTTTTTTACACCATCTTGAACAAGTTGCCACTGATCAATACCAAAACTAGGTGTTATTGAGTCTATAATATTAGGTACAGAAATTTCTTCAGACTCTTCATCAGTTCTAGAATCGTACATAGTAAACGCATCTTGCATAGCAGATGACTCTTTGAACTCTATACCAGTACCTTTATATATATTATTCATTTTAGAAACAAAATCACCTTCTGCTGTTAAGCCAAGGACACCTTGTTTCATTTGATCAGCCGTTGGTACATTCGGCATTGCTAACTCCAATAAACCACCTTCCGAGCCTGATGCCGTATTGCTCGGTCCTGCATTTGCACCCGCTGCAAGACCGCTCTTCTTTCCCTGCTGTTCACCAAGCATTGCTAATTGCTGCGCTACTTGCTCTTCATTATAACCTGAGTTTCTTAATCTTTTAATAAGTAGATCTTTATCCATAATTTTATTTTATTAATCATCTTTTGGTAAAATACCTGCCGCAACACCATCTTCATATCTTTTTTGCCATTCTTCAAGACCATCTTCTGGTTTTAATTCCCTCATAACAGTTTTACCATCAGGTGTCATTTGTGGAACTGTCATCCAAGCTTTTAATGTTGATTGTAGATTCTCTCGTTTAAGTCTTTTATTTTCTGCTACTGTTGGCGTGTTATCAGTAACTCTACTACCTGTGCCTGTGTCCCAACCTTTTTCTTTAACAACAGTATTAGTAAAATAGTTTGATAATTCTTCTTTTAAAAACTTTTTATTGTCATCTTTAAAAAGATAATTCATTATGTTTTTAGCTTCGTCTTCGTCTATTTTACCATTATTATTATCATCTAAATCGTAATCACCACCAACTAATTCTGAATAAGGTTTACCTACTAATTCATTATATAAATTATCTTCAAAAGATAACGCACCGCCTAGCATTGGATCTGTAGCTAAAGATTTTAAATTAGTGCTAGTATTAATTAAGTCGTCTACTTTGTTTTTAACTAGATCAGGATTCCAATTAGAAAATTTAACGCCATCTATGTTCTTAGCAGAGTCTTGAATAACAGCATCGTTTATAGCACGAAAACCTTTTTTAAAAGTATCATCTACTCTACCGTCTTCTATTTTTTTTTGTATTTCAGAAATAGGCATAAACTTACCATCAACAGTAAAACCCATTTCACCATTAGGATTATTTGGATCTGCTTCAATAGTCGCATCAGGATTAGTTATAACTTCAATAAGAGCTTTACCAGATGCATCGTTTTTAAATGAGTTACTTATATTACCACCTTCTTGAGAATTTTCACCTACATCATTAATCATATCTTTGTAATCTCTAGTAGTTCCAGCTATTTCAGTAATACGTCTTAGTATTCTACTTTTATCTGCTGGCGTAGCATTTGGATCATTGTAAGCATTTTGAAGCTCACTATTTGCACCAATTCTTTTTTCAAATTCGTCATACTCAGCGTTGCTAAGTTCACTTGCGTTAGCAGCCGCGTCTAGTTGAGCTTGAAAATCTTCTTCCTTTTTCTTTTTGTCTTCTTTTTCTTGCTTAACTTTAGCGCTTGCAGAGTCTATAAAAGACGTGCTTGCGTCTGATATAGTTTTACCTATACTAGTTGCTAGCTTACTACTAGGTACACCTCTTGGTGCGCTAGCTGCGTAAGCTCCTTCTATTAATGTTGTGTCTACTGCCATAATTATATTTATTTAACCAGAATAACCAAGATTTGATAGAAAATCTATTTGAGATTTAGATTCTTGTCCAGACAAACCACCACCTGATTGTAGCGGACCAGACATATTAGCTCCACCACCGTCACCAAAAATTCCAGAAGAAAAAGTACCAGCTTCAGCGCCAAATACAGATCCAGCTAATGATGTCATATTACTAATACCTCCAGATATAGCATCCATTCTAGCTTGTTGAGCTATAGCCCGTTGCTGTCTAGCTGCTGCTACCTCTTGTTGAGACATGCCTAGTAACGTACCTGCTTGGTCTCTTTGTTGTTGTCTAGACGTGATCTCACCTTGTCTTTCAAGGTTTTGAATATTTGCTGCTTGTTGAGCTGACGCCTGTTGATTTGCGGCCTCTTGTTGACCTATTCTAGCTGCTGAACTTTGAGCTTGAAGTTGACCTTGTTGTGCTAAAGTTTGAGCTAAAGCGGCTACACCGCTACCCCCGGCTGAACCTCTTAATTGAGCTAGTATATTAGCTCTTTGCTGTTGACCTTGTTGGTTTTCTAATTGAAACTGTTGTTGGTTAACAGTTAGATCTTCCATAGTGTTTTCCATATTAAGATATGGATTACTAGTATCTATATTAGAATAAACGTCTTTAAGCCTATTCATCTCTCTTCTCTTTCGAGCTTCCTGTGCCGCTGCTCTTCTTTCGGCTTTTTTAGCTCTACTAGCTCCGAATATAGATGACCCGATGTTTGCTAAGCCCATTGCTATGGGTACTGCTAATGGTATTGCCATATTATTATATTTTATGTATGTTTATAATTACTCTTATATTACGTTATTTACTACTTTCAAATATTTCTGAGCCTATAGAAAAAAGTTCTGCTTTAGTTAAAGAATTATTTGACAATTTAACGTCAGCAAAATATCCTAATAAACCAGATGTATTAACGCTAGTATCTTTTACAAAAAAGTAGTAAGGGTTGTTACTATGTACTGGTAGCGTAACGTCATTGTCATCTACATGTATTAGTACTTCAAAAGGTTTAGGCGTGACAGTGTTATCACCACTAAAAGTTAGCGTGACAGTTGAAGATCCAGAAGTTATAGCAGGGTTATCTAAAGTTATACTAATATCTTCAACTACATTAGTAACAGTTGCTGTTGGGGTGCTACCTCCAGGTAGACTAGCACCACTAGCAAATAAACCTTGAGAAAACAATTCAGTATCACTTGTAAAAATTTTAAGCCTAGTAGGAGATGTTGTTGTAAAGTTAATGTTGTTAGTATAAGTTGTAGAACCTATGTTAGAATTTAAAACATAAAAAAGTTCATCACCAATTTTTTCAAAACTAGCTATTGTTCTAGTAATAGAAGTTAATGCACCTGGTGAAGTAAAACTAACAACATCACCTACTTTAGCCACGTTACCAGCAAGCGTAAACGAAGTAGCAGAAGATATAGTACTAGCGTCAACGCTGCTAACGTTAAATTTAGTATTTAATTTATTAAATCCGTTTGGATTACCTAAGCTAGCTCCAGTTATTGTAAACTGAGTATAATGATCTCTGTCTAAAGTAAAACTTCTAACTAATAAAGGAACAGATTTATTTATTTGTTTAACTGGCCCTAGTAGCTTAGCTTCTGTTTTAGCTAAATTGTAATCAAAAAACGTACCACTTTCCACGTAGTAAACGTAATCATTTACACAAAGAGAAGAAAAATCTTCTGTTCCAAACTTTAAACTTATTACTCCCATGCTTTACTTTTTATCTTTGATGATTACTACCGGTTATATTAAAAAGTTGAGCTACGTCAACGTTTAAAACGGCATCTTTATTACCATACTTTAAAACCTTTAAGTTACCAGAGATATTAACAGTAGTGCCGTCTATGGTAACATCAGAACTTGTAACCGTAAGAGATGTACCTCCATTTTCATCAGGTATGCTGTTAGAAAACGTAGAAGTTGTTACAGAGTGTACCCTAGCCGTAGCATCTGTATTGAATAATATTTGAACGTTTTTGTTTGTAGCAGCTGTAAGACCTACTGATATTTTTCTTCTAGTGTTAGCTGCGGTTTGCTCTAAAGCTTGAGCTCCGCTAGTAGCTGTGCCAGCTTTAATAGTTATTTCTCCACCAGCTTTATCTTGCCCACTATATTCTAATACAACAACGTATTCTCTACCAATATCAAACGCGTCTGCTTGTGTTACTCCAACAATTTGTGAGTCGCTACCAGTTCTTTGTATATAATCACCGTTAACAGCGTCAGTCACGGCTTGTATAGTAGAGTTGCCACTAACACCCGCTGTCCAATCAGTTAAACCGTTTTCAAAGCTACCATTTTTTATGTTAGCATTATTTAAAATTAAAGGCTTAGGATTACTAGGACTACCTGTAACACCTGTTAAAGTCCAATTAATAGGTATTACATCTGACTTGTTTTTAACATGGTTAAGGTCAGATCCTATAGTATTTGCTACACCAACTCTAGTTATTTGTAAACCTGCTAGCTGGCTGTTGTAACTTGGGCTACCACTACTATGTGAACTTATTGCGTTTATAGTAATGGTTGGGTTTGCAAATTGCTGGAAATTGTAGTCATATATGTTACTTGATCCTCCTTGTGTTATATTACTGCTTAGGCTACTACCAGTGCCAGCGGATATTTGCATACCGTAGTTTTTATTAGTAGCGGTAAAAGGAAACACAGCGGTAAAAGTAAATATACCTTGCCCTCTAGTAGAGGTTGTAGAGCTTGTTAACTCACCATTAGTCACACTAAAAATGTCTGCAGATTCACTACCGTCTTCAGTACCCACAGTACCAGTATCTGTGTATATTCCTATGTTAACTTTAGCACCTACGTCACCGTAAACTTTCATTATCCTTCTATCTCCATTAGCGCTAACCTCTGCTTTACCAAAATCAATAGATTTTATAACTTTAGTTGTAGATACAGCTGGCGGTGAAACAGCTTTACCAGTTAGTCTAAATGTAGATCTTTGACCAGTGGTAGGTAAGTTTGTAGGATTAAGTACCATACGATAAATTATGTTTTCAGGTAATTCTTCTTCACCATCAATAGTTACAGTTTTAGGTGTCATAGTTAAAAATAAGCCATGACCACCACCAATACCACCACCAATACCACCACCACCAGTAAAAACAGGTGTAAAACCACCGCCGGGTTGCTGACCTGGCTCTGATTCAAGAACGTTATCATCTATAGAAGTAGGATCTTCTTCTTCTTCTTCTTCTTCAAGTTCAAATACATCTAATAAGCCATCAGCCCCAGCTGGAAGATCACTTTCTACAACATCAATTTCTATTTCAGCAATATCTAAATCACCTTCTTGAAGTTGCGTTGCATCAAAAATGGCGTTCCCGCCTATATTAGAGCTTCCAACTTGACTTGCACTATTTAAAGCACTACCATCACTATTATTAGTCCAAGCTAGACCGGTGGCTAAGTTAGTTATATTAAAACTTACACCTGTTAAAGAGGCTAATAAATCAAAATTAATAGGTATAGATAAAGAAACATTTTGAAATAAATGAGCACTACCGTCTATATCTAAACTTATATTGTGGTTTTGATTGTTAATTGTAAAATCACTAGCAAAAGTAATAGTGGCAACAATAGTATTGTTTTGACTGTAGCTTAGCCCCGGTATGTAATTTAAATCTGTGTCTGTAAATTTTACTGAAGCTATAGAGCTTGGTAAATCACCACCTGTCCAAGTATTAAACGCTGCACCACTACCTCTTGAAGCGTTATGTATACTAAAATCTTGCGCTCTTATAACATAACCTTCATTAGGCGTTATAGTGAGCGTTGGTGTAACTATGTTTGCGTTAGACATAGTATCGCTACCTAACTCTGTAGCTGTGTATGTAGATATTGCGTAGTTAGCCATTATCCTCCTCCGTCTATATTTATACTATATGATGTTTGTGATCCGCTTGAGTAAACAGGTTGTACACTAGCAGTCCCTAATCCTTGCACATTAAATTCTGATTCATCTATACTTGATATGTTTGTAACATTAAAATCACCAGCTATATCTGAAAACCACTTACCTTCTTTTTCTTTTACATATATAGCACTACCACTTTGAAGATCTGTTATTATAGACTCAAAGCCCCAACCAGTGGTTACAGGTTTTCTCTCTGTAGCAATGTAAGGAACAGAGCTATTCAAACCATCAAGAGCATCAAAACCGTCACTAGTTAAGTTATTAACCGTCACACCGCTAGGAGACACAGTACTAAGCTGATTGAAGCTTATTTTTTTACCTTCGCTACCTTCGTAGTTTAAAGTTTTAAAGTTCTTAATTGACCCAGGCGCGTCGTTAAATATTGCATTTATTGTAGAGTTTACGTAGTTAAGGTCATAAAAAGTATTTCTATTAACAGTTGAACCGTCAGCTTTAACATCGACATGGTGCTTGTATATTGAGCTTCCGAAAGTAGTATAATAGTTTCCACTAACAGAAACACCTGAATCAGTAACAAAAGATTTAAAGCTAACCCAACCTTTTCCAGATTCGTTAAAAGATACAGTAGTGTCAGGATATTCTACGTTAGAATATAAATCACTATATTTTAAAGATATATTATACTCTCCGCTAACCGTGTCGAAAGATCCTATAAGCTGATTAGACTTGTGCAGGTTGTCTCTAAACCAAGTTCTCATGCCTACATTAGATATAGGTGTTAAACCATCTCTAGACAGCCTTAAAACAGCTCCTCGTTGTCTGTCTGTAAAATACATCCTATACTGATCCACAGCTAAAGACTCAGGATTTTTGGATATACCATAGTCTCCAACATAAGGTACAGCTTGACCTAACACTCTATCTGAAGATGTTAAGTTAGTGTTACCATCAGCATTAAATAAAGCATCTTTGTTAGCTAATATTCTTAATACTTTATCTTCAGTAAGTGTAATTAAATCAGTATCTCTAGTTTTTAGTGCCTGTATAGATCCATATGCTGGGTTTAAATCTTTCGTAATCTTTTGAGACATATTAAACTCATTAAGATTATTTACACTAGAGTTTGAGTTATATATACCAGAATATATTAACCCGTTTTGTCTGTGTTCTGCTTGATAATCACTTAATACTGTAGAAACATTAACGCCATTATCTATTGTAGGAGCGTTAAAATCATCTCTAATTCTATCTGATTCAACACCGTTACCAAAACTATAGCAATTAAACCAAGGTAACTCTACTTCGTTTTTCCAAACTTCAGGGTCTAAATTGTAGTAACCAGTTGCATTGTTTGCATTTATTGTATAAGTAGTGTTATCAGATTCATTAGTACCGCTAGAACCAGTAACAACAAGAGTATCAGAAGCATCTGTTACATTAAAAAAGCTCGCAGTAGTAGGAGGATTATGTATAAATGTATTAGCAGGTAAGTTACCACCAGTAATACTCATATCATCAAGTAAGCCGTTTTGCTCGTTAGAAAGACCGTTACTTGGAGCTAACTTAGAACTACCAGCTGCACCAAAATGACTAGCTTGTAAACTTATTGTAGCTGTAACAGTTTTTATTACACCTAAATCAGCAGCAGTAGCATCTAACCAATTAGATACTCTTGCTTTAGTTTTAGTACCATCAGCGTGTGTAAAAACTATAATGTCATTTACTAGTATAGCTACCGCTGTAAATGCAGTATTAGTATTTTGCGTAACTAATTTAACAGCTTTATCTAAACATTTACCTACAACAACTACAGCACCTAAATCTATTGTAGAGCCATTTCTAACTACATTTACTATAGATCCTACAGGCGCAAACATAGGTGTGTTTTCGTAATTAAGCCTCATTGGTATAGCATTAGACGCCTCGTAGTATATATCTAAATCAACACTGTCTTTTGGCTCAGTTTCCCATATACCAGCGTTAGGTGAAGGAACTATTTTGCCGTTGTATATATCTGTTTTTTGTACTATCTCTATTTGTCTAGCTTGAGAACCATCATGCTTCATATCCCCTCTAGGATCCCAATCGTTAAAATTTATACCTTTGTTTGTGACTAAGCCTGTTGCTGGATCAATTCTTCTAAAAGTAGTAAAAAAACTAGATCTATATTGATTACTGGAAAGGTTATCAACAAGAGGCTGCGCCATCGTATATTGCGAAGCTGTATTAATCCAAGGATAATTAACAATATAAGGACTATCAGTATTTTCAGATCCATTTTGAACAACTCTATAAATAGAGTTATTAGGGTCATTTTTAAATCTAAATTGAGTTCCAGCTGAAGTAATATCAATATAAAATTGATTAGTTTCAAGTTCAGAATTTCCACCTGTAAAATAGTTAGGTTGAAAAACTGCAAAGTAAATTCTATCATGCGTAGAAGTATCTACTCCTTCCATGCCAGATTTAGCAAAACCTCTTTCTGAACCTGATAAAGGAAATTTACTTAAAAAGTCAGACAACTCACTTGATGAAATACCAGGTATGAGCGTGGTGTTTGAGCCTAATATAGCCTTGTAATCCACAGCATCTATAAATATATTAGAGACGTTTGCTTTTGCCCTATCATTAAAGAAATTAAAGTAACCAGCAAAATACTGAGGCATATTTGAAAAAACATAATCTTTTTGCTCTCCAGTTGCGGCTGGATTTGTTGAACTAGTATTATCTATATAATCAAAATCCGTTGAGCTAACTGTAGTGTAAACATAAGAGTTTTGCAAGGTGCTTAAACTCATTACTTTATCTTCAAGAGTATTGTCTTTTAATATTTTAACAAAAAATCTACCATCAAACTCTGGTCTATTTTCAACAACATCATCTTTAAACTCTAAATAATATGTTATACCTGTGCTTAAATTAGTAGCTCCAGCTATGTCTGTGTAATCTTCGTTGTTTACAAAAAGTTGAGCAAAATTAGCTTCTTGGAAAAAAACAGAATCTATCTGTATTTCACCATCTGAATTGCTAACTCCATCAACAATTGGATTTGTGTATCTAGTTACTTCTCTATAGCCTGAATACAAAGTATTTGAAGTTCCAACCGCTTTTATTCTTACTCTTAAAACTCCTTTAGGTTCTTCTATTTTAAAACCATTTAAACTAAATATCAAGCTAGTCATCAAAACGGTAGGCTCATTATTACTATACTGTGAGTCAGATTCTGCAACTTGATTACCACCCCTTGTTCTACCGACTGTTTTTATAAAATCAGGAGCTTCACTAGATATAGCTATGATTTTATATCTAGCTTCTTCTTCTACGAAAACATCACTGCCGTTTTCGTTTTTAAGTATAAGATAAGTTTCTTCGTCAACTTTGTTTCTATCTGATGATGCAAAAGCAAGCCAAACATTGCCGTCTTCAGCATTATACCATCTTTCCATAACTAAGTTGTAATATTCAGTAGAAGTTTCTTTAATATAATACTTAACGTAATCCATCCAAGGACTTATAGCTTTAGAAAAAAGATTATCTTTTTTATATTGTCTTACAGCAAAACGGTTAGCTTTGTTCGATTTTGATTTAAGTATTGTTTTAGAGTCTTCTATTTGTGATTCTACAGTATTTTTAGTTGCTATAGTTTGATTACCAATAGCAAAAACAGGAGTCTCTCTACCGTACTTATCACCGTATACTACTCCAAATTTATAAGTTCTAAGAGATTTTACAGACTTCTCTGGGTTTAAATTTTGCGTTATTTCATCAGATATAACTCGTTGATTAACAGAAAGGCTATTAGTGTTATAACCCTGAACATAGTTTGCATAAATTAATCTATTACCAACTATTTCTTGACCTTTAGCGACTCTAGGCACGTTATCCCAAGACCTTAATATTTGGTCACTAGGTAAAGCTTTATGCACCATGTCTGATGTTATATGTATATCACTTAATACGTTTGTTCCTGCAGTACTCCACTCTGGATCAATGTTTTTTTCTATAGTTTTAACAACATACACTACAGGAGAGTCGGTCGACTTGTATAGTATGTCTATGCAAATTATATCGTCAGGCTTAATTCTATCATCAGCTAAAACGTTAGTTATTTTTAACTGTCTAAGATTATTAACCATGCCTAAATTATGACCTTTTTTAGGTTGATAGTCAAACTTACCAGGCAGGAAAGCTATTTCAGAAAAAGGAGAAAAGCTAGAATACTCACCATCATTATACTTATATCTATAACCAAATCTAGGAAACTTTAGTTCAAACAAAGGACTTCCTTCTTCTTCTAAATCTATAAACCAATTATTATTAGAAGCAGTTATATCTGTTGGCATTGATAATATTTCAATACCTATAAGATTAGGAAACTCGTTTGCATTATCAATGTAAGCTCTTATAACTGATATGCTATCATCGACTAAATCGTTTGTGCAAGTTAAAGTAATGTTATCACCTTCAATAAAATTAACACCATCTGGAACCTCTATAAAAACAAAGCTACCTGAAGTGTGAGTAGAAAAATCTTGAACTAAAGAAAAACTACTAACACCAGGCCTATTTGTATCGCTCATTACTAGTGTTGGTGCCTGAACAGGTGCTTTACGTATTACTGTTAAGTGTTCTTCTAGTAAGTCACCAGTTTTAGCTGGTATTAAACCTACTTCTTCGCCGGTACCTGGAAAGCTTAATAGAGAGTTAGTGTTACTATCTTTATTAAGCTTTAGCTTAGTATGCGAATCAAAAGGCGAAACAGTCATAGAGCAACCTTGCTTACACCTAGAAATGTTTATTTTTTTAGGCTCAGATACGTTTGTTGTATAAAATAAGAAATTATCTATAACATTTATACCTGTAATTAAAACATTGTAATTAAAACCTAAAGCTTTTGGATGATTAAATATTAAGTGATTACAAGTACCACTGTTTGCAACGTGGTCTTTATTTAAAAATAAATTGTTACCAGTTATCTTAACTATTTTAGTACCACCTTTCATTATAGGTGAGCCAGCGCTAGTATAGGCTTGCACAGACATACCTACTCTATATTTAGACCCGTCTGTAGCTGTTATAAAATTAGAGTTAGCATTAAAATTAAAACTCCCATTAAAGTCAGCGTATCTCTCTACTAAAGCCCAAAAATCAACAACAACAGGAGTAAAGGTTCCATTAGAATCTTGTTCTAAAATATAGTCTACAAACTTCGTAGAGCCTGTTATTTCACTAATCTTTACTCTTAATTCAGGGCTAGCAAATAGAAAATAAGCTTTATCGTTTCTTTCATCTGCAACCTTTCCAACACATTTAGTTTTTAGTGAATTACCATCTATAGAAGTAGTATTAAAACCTGTCAACAACGTAGGTGATAAAAAATAAGAAGTACGGGTATTACCTTGAATATTTTGAACAGTACCAGCAGCATCACCGTCAGTGGTTCTAATTTGAATATTCATAGCATCTCTGTACTCGCCATTAGGAACAAGTCTTTCATCGAGATCTTTATTCATCCTAGCGGCCGTAAAAGTTCTTTTAATCTCTGCCATACTTATTATTTTATAGGTTTACTTAAGCCTTTTAATACTTGAGTAAACTCTTCTATCTTAATACTAGACAATCTAATCTTAGCTTTTCTAGCTTCAGCAAATCTTTCTTTCTTAAATCTTTGTACAATGTATTCTGGTATATTAGATCTTGAAGCTATTACACCGTAAGCTATCCACTTGTATACAGCTTCTTCAGCAAACTTATGTACCAGCATCTCACCGTCAGTGCCAAGACCATCACTTATATAGTGTAGCACTATGGTTTTACCAGAAAGATTAGAGCCAAAGTGTATATGTTTAGTTCTTTCGTCTATATAAAACGTACCATTTTGATGAGCATGTTGTGGATCTAATCCATATCTTCTACCAAACTGATGTATAACATCGTCATCTGTTTGGTAATCATTCGTAGATGCGTCTATAAATTCAGATCTATGGGTTTTAAAATTATCCCAAGTGTTAGAATTATTATTAGTCGCATCTTGTTCTTTAAGAGCAGCATTATCAGTAAATTCGTACGCACCGCTAGCAGTTTGTGATATAGCAAACGGGTTAGAGGTTTTACCTGTAGGATATAAGTTTCTTTCAATACCATCAGAACCGCTAATAGTAATTTTTACATAATTAACATAGTCTTGAGGTATAATCATTTTTAAAGTGTTGGGTACTTCTATTTCTTGAGACTTAACAGATCTAAATATATCGTAACTAAATTCTTGTATAGCCCTCATGCCATGAAACTGAACTTCAGTTCTGTTAACTTTGTTTATTATTTTACTTTCACCCACATATGTGTACATAAATGCTGATATAATATGATCTAAGCTAACAAATTGATAATCACCAAATGAGCTACCGCCGTAGTATGAACTTTGAGTTGTACTGTCTAGTAGTCCCATAATTAATTATTTTCTTGAGCTTTAGTATTTAATCTGTCTCTCATTGCTACTTGGTTTAATGAGCCGTCTTTAATAGTTATTCCAGAAAGCTCTAATATTCTCATTACTAAATTATTTTCTTCTGAATCGTGTAAGTCAAAATTTTGTGCATCACCAGCAGAAGAATTGTATAAAGCTTTATTGTTAACCACAACGTATGTCCATTTAGGCGTTGCTGGTTTTTTAAAAAATGTAGTAGTAATAACAGATGGTGATGTTGGACTTATTAAAATATTTCCATCATTTTCTCTGCAAAAATTTGGTCTATCTGCAGAAGCTTGTAGTAGTTTGTTTTTTTCAAAAGCAATAGTATCTCGGTGGCTTACTTTTTCAGCTTCAGAAGAAATACTTACACCGTTGACAGTATAACTTAAAACAATAGAATCAATTAAATAAACATCAGAGCTAACAGAATATTTATTACCTGAAACTAACGATAAAGAATTAATTGAAGATACTCTATGTACGTCTAGCTTTTCTTCTAATATATCAACGCTGTCTACATAGTCATCGGTTTTAGTTTGATCAAACTGGGCTCTAGTTAAGTCTTTAAAATAACTATGAAATATCTCTAATTGAGCCTGATCAGCAAACAAGTTAAACTCTTGAGGTGTTATATAACCTCTTTGTTCTTTATTAGCTAAAGCTAAAACTTTTTGATATACACTATTTATATTTATTGCCATATTAAAATGCCTCCATTATTATTTCGTCAATAGCATCTTGAAGCTCTTTTCTTGTAGCTTCCATAGTCATCATAATATTTGCTTGAAACCTTTTAGCTTCTTCGTTGTTATTAAGTACGACTAATGTAGGTACTACCACTATTTTATAATCACTTGCCCAACGCGCATCCGCAGCTATGTCAACTCTCTGTATTTCACAGTCAGTTAATTTAGGTAACCACTCTACAGCGTTTGCTTTATTAAAGCCTGCATTAAATTCTACAACTACTAAGCCTTCAGAAAAGTCTTGAGCAAAGCAGTTGATAGTAAGTAAAAAAGTTATTAATCTTAACATACTTATTTTAATTTATCAATCTTATCCTCCATTCTAATCATTTGACTTTTGATGTCTTTAACATCATCTTGCGTAGACATGATAGTTTGTCTTATCAATTGATCTTTCATATCATACTCCATTCTTGTAATCTCTGGATCTGGAGGTAAAGGTAATTTTTTAGCTTCTGCTATATCTCCTTGTAAGACAAACCAACCGCTAATTACCGCTGCCATTATAACACCTATACCTGCTAATGTCTTTATACTTACCTGTACAGACGTGTCTTCATTTAATTCTTTTGCCATTGTTAAAATATTACGTAGTTAATTCCTATACTGAAGTTGTGCCAGTCTCTGTTCCAGTATTTGTTATATCGACCTTCTACAAAAGCACCTAAGCTTTTATTAAATCTATAACCAAATATTAAACCGCCAGAGTAATCAACCCATTGCCCACCGTTGAACTTGTGATATGAGTATTTGTTTTTTGTTTCTAAGTGATACGGCATTACGTTTGCCCATGAGTGAAACCAAAAGTCTTTTGTAAAATGATAATAATCCAAACCCACAACAATAGAGTATTCTAATATATTAGGTATAGCACTTTTTTCTTTTTCTACGTATTCATCTATTACTTGCGGTATAACAACTTCCTCCCAAACCTCTTGACTGTTAGCAACTACAGTGCCATCAGGCGCTGAGTATATACCATCTAAACTAATATCATAACCTTCTTGTAACGCTAAGTAAGTATAATGTAATGAACCGTTGTCTAATATCCAGTCTGCTAATGGATCAAACCCGTATGGCTCAGACAACCTCTGAACAGCTCCTGCGTTTAAAGATAGTTTACCATCACCAAACTGTTTTCTGTATCTCTCAGATGCCTCAAAATACTTTATATCTGCAAAGCCATCTTCAAGATATTCTACCTTACCAACCCATTTGTCAGCTACGTATCTAACAAAGTGGTGTTGATTAGTATAGTTTACACCTAGTCTTCTTACAAAATCAGCTTCGAACAAATATTCAAAGCCATCAACTCTACCGATTGTCGCGGCATCAGAGTAAGAATTTTCTGTACCATTATAAAAAGTGTTGGCTCTGTTCTCATATCCAAATCGTTTTATTTTTCTAATACCAACAGACATAGAGTAATCAAACGGCGTTTCAATTAACTGTTGCTCTAGTAAACCTGAAGATATAGAGAAGATCTGATCATCACCTAGTGATGTGCCACCGTTTACCGCTGCGTAAAATGTAGAGTATTTAAATATACTATTTAAACCTTGAGCGCGACAAGATTTTGATAATCCTATTAATATAAGAGAAAATATTATAACAAGACCTATACTAACTAAAAACTCTAGTACAAAACTTTTAACAAACTTCATCATCTCTTAATAACTTTTTTAGTTGCTGTTGTACCTTGGTATCTTATTGTAAAACTATAAACACCTGACTCTAATAAACTCATATCTAATATGTTTAAACCTTTATGAGTTTGACTTGGTTTTACTTTTATTACTAATCTACCAGTCATATCGTAAACCTCTATAGCTACTTTACTTTTAGTAAGTATGTTTAAGTAATCATCAACAGGTACAGGATATAAAGCTACACCGTTACTTCTCATTAAGTCTCTAACATCAAGCTCAGAATCATCGTTACACCTCCAGTATAACTGCTGACACTTTTCATCCCAACTATTATCACAACAGTAAGGATCTACCATTATTACCCAAGCGTAGCACGTATCATTTAACCAGTAAGGAATACCAGGACCGTCAGTACAACCTGCATCGTATAAACAACTATAACTTTCTGTATTAGCAAATTCATCATAGTTGTAAGCTTCGTTATCCATACAACCCTCTATAACTTCTAAACAATTATCGTTACTAGTGTTTGCTAGAGGATCATAATTAAACGCTAATGAGTCTACACATCCATAAAGTATTTCAATGCAAGAGAAGTCATCTGTGTTAGCCTCAGCGTTGTAATTGAAAGCTTCTGGATCTGTACAACCCAATACTGTTGTAAAACAACCACCGTTATCAACGTTAGCACTTGGATCGTAGTTGTCTGCTTCAGGGTCCATACAACCAAAGTACAAGCAAGATCCATCCGATGTATTAGCTAAGCCATTGTAGTTCCAAGCTACGACATCCATACAGCCAACAACTACAGGTATACAACCCTCGTCGTCTACGTTAGCTAAAGAATCATAATTAAAAGCTAACTCATTTGTACATCCGTAAACAGTTTCAATACAGTCACCGCTATCGGTGTTAGCATTAGCGTTATAGTTTAATGCGTCTTCATCCATACATCCTTCTACTACATCTATACAGTAATCACCACAGTAAGGTAAAGCAGTATATACGTGCCAGAACGGAGGCTCAAAAGGTTGAAGTGCACCAGCACCGTTTAGCGCAAAAGGGTTTGCACCACCTGATATTAATAAGCTTAAGGCATCGTTGAACAGAAAGAAAGAGTTGTGCATAGTTTGAAACTCTAATTCTTCTTGTGGTACTTGTGGTGGCCCTACTTCAAAGTATTTTATTTCAATCGGTATATCTGTTCTAAGATATAACCATTTAACATCTTCGTATATACCAGGTCCTAACGTATATACACCGATTATACTGTCGCCTTGTGTAATAACTAAATGTGAATCACCCCAGCCATCGCCACCACTATCGTTTAATACTAACCTGTATTCACATATAGGTATTATTTCATTAAGCGTAGCTAGTGAATCATAGTTAAAAGAGTTCCAGTTTATACAACCTACAATATGAGGTGTTATACAACTACCAGTATCTACTTGCGCAAAAGGATTAAACTCTACATAGCTGTTATCCATACAGCCATACTCTACTGGTATATCACAATGCTCTATCCATATTGCGCCTGAGTAAGCCGCACTACCAAAGTTTGCATCTTCTAGCTCCCATATAACATCAGGGCTACCGCAAGGTTCTAAGTCTGCGAGTATAACAAAGCCACCGTCGTCGTTATCATTACTCATAGATCCGACCATACCATCACCGTAAGTATCACTTAGTATAAGTTCAACTCCTGTTTCAGGTACACATAACTGATAAGGTATTGTTGTGTTTGCTTGGTCGTAAGAATATTCTCCAGCTTGTACGCTTTCTACTGGTTGACCATTTGATATGTCTGTGAGGATCCAGCCTGTCTCACTTGGGTATTGATCTAGTGTTACTTCAAAAAGCATTTTAGCTTCACCGTCTTGACATTGTGTGTTAGCACATCCGCCATTGTCAACTTCTGCTAAAGGATTATAGTTTATAGCTTCAGGATCCATACAACCTATAATTGGCATGTCGCACGATCCGTCTTCAAAGTTTGCTTCAGGTACAAAGTTTAAAGCCATAAAATTCATGCAACCAAATACAGTGTCTAGTATAGGTAGTGGGCAATCACCGTCATCAAAGTTAAACGCAGGGCAGTTGAAGTAAACGTCGTAACCGTTCCATGAGTAAGCACCGTCATCACAAAAACCATCGCCTATCCAAGTTTCAACACCAGTAACGTCGTTACCATTGCAGTCAAGTGTAGCATTTTGAGCTAAAGAAGTTGTAGTAAAAAGTAGTAAAAGGTAAATCGTTTTTTTCATTGAATTATTTGTGTTAACATTTCCATCTGCGACGTGCAGCACATAGTCTTTTTTTAGGGGTTTTTTTACAATCTATATTGTGCTTTTTCATTTGACCTAAAGATCTAGCGCAGTAAGATTTTTTTCTTGATCCACCACCAGGTTGCGGAGCTCTTAAGTTACCACCGGTCTCTTTGTTATAAGCAGCTCTACCAGCAGCAGTCATACCAGCACCTTCTTTAGCACTAAGAAAATGTCTACCTTTACCTCTAGTAGTTTTTCTAAGTTTTTTACATGGATTATTTTTCTGTATATATGCCATTACTTTTCTCCACACTTTTTTTCTGGATTACCAACTTGTCGCCAGTCTTGTTTAACCCAGTCTTTTAAGTTTTTACTACCTGTACCAGAAACATTGCTACTACCACTTCTTCTGTATTCACCTCTACTAGCCGCTGCTCGTTTAGCGTTAATAACTTTTTGTCTTTCTTCTTTAGACATACTATCTATTTTAGCTTTAGGTAAGCATACTTTTCTAGTACCACCGCCTTTAACTTTTTTAATAGACGATCTTAACTTATTAGGATGATTTTTTTGAACGTACGCCATGTTCTTTTTTTAATTGTTCTTTAGCTTCTTTAGCTAATCTAGCTTGTTCCATCTTACCCATAACTTTAGCTCTTTGTTCTAACACGGTAAGTATTTGGATTTTCCTAGCGTATGGTTTGTTTATGTTTTTTACTTTAGCTATTGTTTTTCTAGCGTCAGCAACTGTAGCGAATTTTATAGATACAGTATCTTTAGGGTTTTCATCTGTGTATAATCTTCTGCCACTACCTTTAGGTTTTTTACCTGTACCAACTAAAGGATCTTTCCTACTCATCTTTTTTACCTAATCGTTTTCTAACTATGTTCATAACAGTTTTCATTTTACTAGCATAGCTAAGATTTTTACCTCTGTTAAAAACAACTTGTTGATTTAAACTACTAATTATTTTTGATAAGTTACCTTTACGAGACTTAATCATCCAGCTAGCAAGAGCAGATGGTGAAAGTTCTTTAAACTTACCTTTAGCATCAGGCGCATCAGAGTGTTGAAACTTACCCATCTTTTTATTAATAGGTGAAGAGTCTACTATACTCTGCAGCTTATCAGCTTGTTTAGCGTGAGCATTACTAGCTTTTCTAAGCTGGCTAATAACACCTTTTATTTGTTTATTTCTTAACTTAAAACTCATTAGCACTTACCTGCTTTCTGTGTTTTAGAAGCCCACATATTAGCATACGCACTAGGGTAAACTTTAAACTTTTTTCTTGCAGCAGCTTTACAGCTAGCAGATAATTTAAGTTTAGCAGGTGATGCTTTCTTCATAGGATGAGACATTTTAAAAGCCATAACTTATTTTTTAGCAAACTTCTCTACGCCTGATATACCGAAGCAACCAAGTACAACCCAAACAAACGAGTTGTATACGTATTCGTTTATTATTAAATCTTGACCTACCCAGCCAGTGGCTAGGTCAGCAACCATTATTAAACACATAACTGCAAACGCTATAAAACCTACCACAGCTTTTTCGTTCCAGTTATTATCGTTTTTAAATATTTCCATTATTGAGGACCGTAGTAAACTATTATACCATGAACAGAGTTAGATTCTAGTGAAACTCTAGTCCATCTACCATAAACAGTTATACCAGCTGGAAATCCTACAGTATCAGCTACAACTTCACTTTCAACTGAGCTGTTTGATTGATCTAAACCGTTAGCTCTAGTTTGAGCTTCAGTTCCAAAATAAGCAATACCATCTCCTCTAGTATCCACTGGGCTAGTTTGATCTACTACATTTGAAGCACCACTAGTATCAGCTACTAGTTTACTAAAAAAAACTGCTGTGTTTAAAACCTGTATTGCCACTATAACTTTACCGTGAGGCGGCACAAGATCTCTAGCTGCTGTTTTTAAATGTCCGCTACCGTGGTAGAATAGCTCATTGCCAGAGCCTCCGTATATACTTGCCATAATTTGTTATTTTATTATTTACTTTTCTATAAATAGAGTATTACATATTAGAGTATTTTATTACCCTAAAAAAAAATAGCCACCCGCAAGGATGGCTATTAATATTAATTCAACTTAATGTTAAACTGCGTAAAGAATTTCTGAACAAGCTGTAATACCACCTCCGATATATACAGAGTTTTCACCGTCAGCAATAGTAACAAGTGGTTCTTTCATAGAACCAGTAGCTGCCGCTGCGTCAACCACAGCTTGTACAGCTGCTTTTTCATCAGCACCGCACGCTAATTTAACTCTATCAACGTTGTCAGTAGCAGCAACATCAGTAATTCTTTGAGGAGTAAAGTATAAATAAACAAACCCCGCTGCTGTGTCAATACCTCTAAGAGCAGACACTGGATACGCAGCTGCATTATCAGCAGCTACCGCAAAATACAAAAATCTTTCCATGTTTTCTTTTTTAATGGATTAATAAATAATTGTTTATGAATTAAGGTTTAAAGTTTAAGGATTAAGGTTTGTGCTTATTTAGTATTAAAAGAAACGGTTATGATAACCGCTTCTCAATATTAGTATATACTTCCATACCTTCATCAGTTTTAAACCACTGTGCAAGTGCGGAGTACGGGTGTTCGTCAAACGGAACTGTCATAAGTTTTCTATCGTTAGATCCCCACATAAAGTAGCGTTGATCTTGTGATAACTTTATAATGTTTAGTTCAGCCGCTTTAATACCAAAGTTTCTTAGTTGAACATTGTCATCGTTAACTAACTCTAAAAATAATTTAGGGTTTCGTTTAGCGTAAAGCAACAAATCTCTTCTAAGTTCTTTAGAACTCATTTCTGAAACTTTAGAACCTACTTCGACTCTCATAACTGCTTCAGCTAAATCTATATCTATATTTTTAGCAGCGTTTAAAGCTTCGATTTCAAACTCTAACCAATCAAGTTGAGACTCTGCAACTTCAACTGGTTTATGCTCGTAGTATAATTGATCTTTATGTGGGTGGTAAAAAGATAATAACTTTTGTAATACAGTTTTTTCTTTAGGCACGTATAAGCTTCCAGATCTAAAAATTATATGCTCTAATCTTTGATCACCTTTCATTTCGTCTACAAAACAGGTTTTTTGATTTTGACAATACTTAAGTTCTCTTTCGTAACCTTTTGATTCATCAAAATAGTATATGTTAGCAGCTTTTATAGATCTTGAAACAGGCTTTTTACCTCCTTTCAAGTAATACATCCTATCTTTTATCTCCCAAGAAAGTTTAGCTTCTTTTTGAATTACTTGTTTTGGTGGTGCAACTACAGTTTCTACAGTTTGCTCCACTACTTGTTCAACCGCTTTATCGGTTGTTGTTTTCTTTTTAGCCATAATATAATATAATAAAAATTAAAAAATAAGACCGAGGCCGAAGCCTCGATCTAAATATAAATTACTTCATTAATAAGAAGTTGTTTGCTCCTTGAACAACTAAACATCGTTCAGTAAGCATGTGAATTTGCATTGCATCTAAAGCAGATGTAGCAGCTCCAACTGAACCAGTAGTCCAAGTCTTCATTCTTCTATCATCAGTTTGAGAAGCTCTGTAACGCACGTGTAAGAAAGGACGCTTTAAGTTTTTACCTAAAGACTGGTCATACACTGTAGAAGTACCTGCAGGTATAACAACACCTCTAATAGCGTTAGCAGCATTAGCAGCATTAATTGATCCACGAGTAGCATGGTCATTTAAGTATCTAAAGTCAGATTTGTAGAAGTCGTAAGAACCTCTTCTGAATCCAGAGAAACCTAAATTTAAAGCCATATCTTCATCGTTTTCAAATACTCCATAAGAAGTACCACCAGCGCCGTACGAGTTCATAGAAGCTAACATATCGTCAATAGCTAAAGAAGAAGCTCTGTTTACAAACATCATGTTTTCTTCAATAGCACCTTGCTTGTCAAACTCTGCTAGCATAGCATCAAACTCAGCTAAATCAGTAGCAGCATTAACACCTGAAATACCAGAAGAAACATTACCTCTAGCTTCAATAGCAGCAAATAAACCTTCAGTACCTGAATTGTTTTCAGTAGCTACAGATCCAGGCAGTATATGAGAACCGTCAATTAATGAACTTGACGCTGTTACTTTTTCAGCTTCAAGCATAGACATTTCTAAGTAATCTGTAAATCTTGCTCTAGTATCAGACTCAGCTTTTAAGTACCATAAGTAACCTGAAGCACCTTGCTCAGAAGTAATTTCAATCCAACCAATACGAGATGCATCTGATCCAGATACTTCGTAGTAATCTTTCATTATAATTGGTTTGTTTGAAAAAGTCTTGAAAGATGGCTCGTTAGCACCTCTAGAATCTTGCTCAGCAGTAGAAGTACCACCAACCATATATTTAGTACCTTTACCATATTCAGATCCATATACTAAAATAGTACAAGAATCATTATCGTTAGAATCTGCTATGTTTGCAGATCCGTAAGGAAGCACATCAATAGTAGCTGTACTTGCCGCAGCTGTAACAACTAAACATTTGTGAACACCAGCAGCGTTAGCTATAATAACAGTATCATTAACACGAATACCGTGATCTGTTCCTTTAACTAAACCATCAATATCTTTTTGAATAGTTACTTTAGTGGTAGCACCAGTACCAGCATCAGCACCAGCAGGTCCTGATCCACCAGTACCATCGTTAGTAGCGATCTTACCAGTGTAAGATAAATGTAATCTACCTTGCTCTGACCAAATAACTTGATCAGCAGTCATTGCCTCTTCAGCACCTACTTGAGATAAGAAACCTGAAATAGTTCTGTTACCGAACACTTCAGCTTCTTTTTCCATCAAGTCTGGCACGTATTGTTGACCCCACCCGCCTGAGCCGGATAAGTCTAAGTAATTCGAAGCCGTCGCCTGTTGTACAGCCGATGGCACCGTATTAGTTGCACCTGTAATTGCCATAATTTTAAATTTTTAAATTAGCGTTTATTTTTAATTTTGAATTTTAATGAACTAGAATCTTCACCAAGCACTCTTACTTTTATTCCTCCAGCGTTAACTTCTCCGTGAGACGACCTCGCCCCTGTATTAACGTTTTTAGCTTGGGCAACGCTTTGCTTTATAGCATCAGCTTTACCTTGTTCGTAAAAGTGTTTAGCGATAGCATCTGGGTTCATCGCTGTAAATAGAGATTTATGATAACCTTTAGCATCTTTAATTGTGTTATCTTCACCAATAAACTTATTGACAAAATTGTTTAAATCGCTTTGTGTTGTTTTAACCTCATCGGTATTCTTAACATTGTAACGATACTTTTTGTCTCCAACATTGAAATCAAAACCTTTGAACTCGTTGTTAAAGACAGCATCTGTTCTCTGTCTGAATGCTTTTGTACTTCGCTCTGTAGCTTCTTTTTGAGCTTTAGAGTCTTTGTTATATCTATTAAAGAAGTCTACTGCTTTCTGTTGTTCTTCAGTGAGTTTACTGCCAGCTTTAATTTCTTCGTAGTAAGTACTTTTTTGATTTTCTAAATACTTGCGAGCTTGTGCAGCTTCTTCTTTTAGTGCTATCTTTTTTCTTTTAACATCTCTATCTTCTTCTACATCTTCATCATAACTAAACTTTTCTTCTAACAAAAAGCTTCGCTCATCTTGCGATAGGTGTGGTTTTGTTTGCTTATAATACTCATCAAGAACATCAGTTGTATCTAACTTGCTAATGTCAGTATTTAATCTAACATAGTCTTCTAAATCACCACCTGTGTCATCCATAAAGTCTATTAACTTCTGAATATTCTCTGGTAGAGGTTTACCTGTGGCTTCAGCTTCGGCTACTGCTTCTTCAACTATTTCTTCTACTTGATTAACTTGAGCTTGAACTTCTTGTTCAGTTACCTCTTCTAATACTGGTAGCTCTGCTTCCTGTACTTCTGCTTCCGGCTGTACTTCTTCTTGTTCTTCTGTGGCTCCGGGGTTTTCATCGCTTCCCACCACTCTTGCTGGGTCAGCTTCTGTTTCTTGAGTTTCATTTGGTTGTTGTACTTTATCTAGGTCTATTTTAATAACGCTATCATCTCCAGCGCTCTGGAATTTAGATTCATCAATAGTGTTTTCTACTGGTTGATCTACAGTGTCTTCAACTGCATCGTTAATTTCTTCTTGCATAATAAAATTATATAAAATATTAAAAAATAGTGGATTACATATCTAAACCTACTCCACCTGTTACTATATCATTACCTGATGATTCAAACTTTTTAATCGGTTTACCCTCTTTTACTGCTTGTTGATTTTCTACTTGCCTGTCTACGCGTTGATCTTTGCGATCTTCTCTCATAGATTCTTGCTGACTTTTAACAGATCTTTCGCCTGATTGCAGTCTAGAATTAAACTCAAACTCTAGCTTCATTAAATCTTTCTTTACCTGCGCTTCTTGCTGTAAGTATTCTGCTTTAAATCTACTTTTAGCTTCTTCTAATTGCATTTGAGTTTGACCTTTAGCTTGATCTTTTTGTATTTCAATTTGAGCTGCAGCTTGTTGAGCTTGTTGATTAGCTTGAGACTGTGCTTTTATGTTTTGTTGTTTTTCTTGCTGGTCTCTGTCTTTCTTCTTTTTCTTTTTAACTTTTAAAAGTTGATTAGCAAGTTTTATATTACGTACCTCTCTAATATCTATAGCGTCATCAAGATCTATTAAACCTTGACCAAGAGCTACTTGAATGTTATTTTCAAGCATTGCTTTTTCTTCTTCGTCAGGTGTTAGCTCTATGAATATACCAAAGTCATAAAGATGAAGTTCTTTCAACTCTTCAACTGTAGCCACATTGTGAGCACCTATAGCCTTTATGAAAGCTTCTTTAGTTGGTGAGTATTCTACAATATCAGATATTCTAAGTGATAAACACTCTGCGGCTTCAGCTGTTAAAAAAAGCATTGATTGTAATATATGTCTAGTGGCAGTATTGCTATTTGCTGCAGCTAGTTTTTGTACACCAACTAAGGCATTTTTATCTGGTAAACTACCATCTCTAGCTTCATTAAGCCCGGTTACATCGCGTATCATTTGTAAGTAGTAGTTGTAAGTAGTTATTAAAGTTTGAAGCTTATTACTACCGCTACCGTTTTGTATTTGTTGTATTGGTACTTTACCTGGATTAGGATTACCTTCTGAAGTAAATGATCTACCAATAACAGAACCAGTCTGAAAGAACATGTTTAAAGCCTCTTGTGGATTATAGTTCGTACCGTTACCTAAATCTATTTCAGCTAAACCATCAGCATCTAAGTATACACCGTCAGGAACCATGCGATTCATTACTTGCTGAATCTTTAAATGTGTTAATTGTATAGTATCTGCAAAACCAGTTATTCTACTAACAAGAGACTGTATTCTACCGTCGTACATCCTAGGTGCAACAATATTGTAATTCATTTTAATTTTACCAAAGTCAGACTTAGATCTCATCATATTTGAAGCCATCTCCCACTTTAGCAACTTGTCTGTACCTAAAACTAAAGCGCCTTCATACATTACTTCTACAACTCTGTCTAGTCTAGAAAAATCTCCATCCATATCTTCAGGAGGGTTAAACGTATCGTCTTTCTTTATAACCTTGTCAGCACCTGTGCCAGTCTTTTTAATTTTATAAACATCATTAGCATTTGTTTTAAAGTTAAAGTATAAAACCGTAACCTCATTACTTCTTTGCCTTACTGTTGATTCTACGTATGAAGGTGATTTTTTAAGTATCTCAGAAATCTGTGATTCAGTTAAGTTTGGAAACTCTTTGACTAGTTCATTTATAGGCATTGTTTTAACTTCACTTATATAATACACATCTTCAAAATACGGTGAGTTAGTGTAAGAATAAACTAAGTTAGCTGGATCTACATATTCTACCTTAGCTCCATCGCTATAATTAAAGTTAGTTTTAGTAGCACCTATACCTATAGTAACTAAATCATATAAACACCTTCGCTTAATTAAATCATAGTCACAACCTTCCATTAACGTGTTTACAGCTTGTTCTTGCGCAAGTTCAATTGCTTGCTTGTAATCAAGCTGCATATGTAGTTCTAACTCTTCTGTAGTCTCTGGTACTTTTTCTTTATCGTTCTCATATGCGTTAATACCAAACTCTTTCTGTACTAAATCATTATAGTCTTTAGATCTAATGTCTTTAAGCATAGACTCCATATACTTAGTTCTTTTACTTACGCCACTAGGATCTTGAGAAAAAGCGCTTATCTCGTAATTTCTCTGAGACATACCGTTAACTACAATGTCTACGAATTTAGGTATTATAGGCACAGGCTTCCAGTCTAAGTTTAAGTAGCTTAAGTCACCATTTATAGATAACTCGTTTTTATACTTTTCTATAGACTGCTCACCTCTAGCATAAAGTCTTAAGTTGTGAAAGTTATTTACAGAGTTACCATATCTACTACGTTGACTATAACCTTCTTGATAACGAGAAGTCTTACCGCCAAACCACTCTGACTGTATAGCTCTAGCAACCTTAAGACCATATTCTTGCGTCATTTTTTCTAAATCACTAACCGCTTGAGAAGGAAAGTAATCAGAGCCACTCGCGTACGCCATAATTTATTGTTTTATTATTTTAGATGATATTCCTTTATTACTATATTTAGATATACTAATACCTAATGGTTGTCTTTTAGTTTCTGGGTTTGGTCTATATAAATGTCTATTACAAGCCATCACAGCTAAGCCGCTACTAATAGAAGCATCGTGCTTAGTTCTTTTGTTTATATCAAACTTACTCCAGTCATTTAATGTTTCATTAAAATACATAGTACCATATGTACCATCTTGAAGCAAACCTATGTGATCATTAATATACATTTCAATAGCAGCAGCGTGAGCTTGCTTTATATCTTCACTAGAGTTTGGCATACCACCAACTTCTTTTTCTGTAACAGAAAGCTTGTTCCATATCTTGTCAGGCCTGTTCATACTAAACCCTCTGTAACCTCTACGTCTTAAATAGTATAGTAATCTAGGTTTATTGTTCTCTGCAAGTATTGGCATACCGTAAAATACTAAAGACATTAGCACATCTTCAAAAAATATCTCAGCGGTCTGTGGTCTAGCTATATATTCTAAAAAGAAAGTGTTAGCTGGAGCATCTTCCATACTAAACTTAGTTAGTCCGTGCAGCGCTCCTTTAGACCCTTTATTATCAACAGTGCCGCTAATGTCGTAACTATCGCACCCGAAAGCTCCAACGTGTTCATTGCCAGGATATTTAATTCCATTTTTTAATATTACGTTATTCTGCATGTTACCGTTAGGTACCCAACTAACTTTAAATCTACCATTAGGATCTGGATTAAAAACTACTTGCGTGTCTTTAACACCGTTAACCCATTGAAAGTTACCTACAGTTAATACAGATGAATTTCTATTTCCTTCATTGTAATCAACTTGCTCGTAGATTTTAACAAGATTAAATAAAGAGTTTTTCGTTTCATCTCTGAATGCGTGCTCTTCTGTTCTAGGAAACTGTCTGTAAAATTCATTAAGTGCATCTTGATCTTCTTTTAAACCTTCAACTTCGTTGTTCCAATAATCAACAACACCTATATCTATTAATTCACCATGCGGCCCTCGAACATCATTACTTGGTGTATCAAAAACCGGAAGTCCGAACTCATCAATAAAACCTTCATAGTTCCACTCCATTGGGATAAACAAAGAATATAAACCAGACTTTGTTTGGCCATTTCTATTTCTCTTCGAGACATTTGAGTCATTGTAAAGCTTTTTAAAATTATCGCCACCTTTGTCTAAAGAGTTTGATGTCGATCCCATCATACACTTACCTACTATTCTACCACCTAACCTTAAACAAGTTTTAGTTACTCGCCAGTTGTTTTGTATATTATCAGGCTTTTCCCACTTACCGCTTTCATCGTGTACTAGTAGCGCTAGCTTTTCACCATCATAGCTGTTATCGCCAGTATTCTTCCAGTCAATAGTAGTGTCTAGTCCTTGCATATCATCTTCAACCTCGTTCTCACGCATCTTACGACGCGTAAACTTTTTAGCTGGTATACGATAAGCAAGCTCAGACTTTGGACGATCCATACCGTCTTGTATAGGCTTAAAGAAAAACGGATAGTTAATACTTATAGGTACTATCTTATCCGTAAACATTTTCTTCGCGTCAGCTCCACTTTTAGACAACACCCCAAATCTACTATCACTTGCTAACGTGGCTAAGTTAACGGTTTCAGCCGAACTCATAAACGAAAAACCAGATCGTCTATTCTTTAAATAACACATACCATAGCAACGTCTGTCTGCTTTGCAGGCTTCCCAGAATATAAAAAACAACCTATTTGCTTCTCTAAAGTCTGGAGCACCTACATCTATTTTACTCCATTGTAAATACATATAGTAGCTACCAGGTAGATATGTAGGCTTACCATGGTTTGTAAACCAAAAACCGTTATCCCTTCTATTAAACTCTTGATCTATATAGCTGTAGTACTTTTCTTTAAAATCTTTAGGATACCCCTCCCAGTCAAACCTAGTTTTTATTTTAGAAAAAGCATCTGGTGTTTTAAACTTACACCACTTCTGTTCTGACTTTTTACTAGAGCATTTATATACATCTTTAGGAGGTTTAGGCAGAGCTATGTTTAAACCTTGTATCTGTATTATATCACCTATTTGACCAGACTTAGATATAACTACAACATCGCTTTGTTTGTCATAGCCATATTCCCACTTCTTACCTTTATTAAGCCTGTTGATAGTGGTTAGCTTTACTGGCTCTACTACTTTATATAATGATTGTTCGTACATTATTTACTTCTACCTTCTGCAAAACCTTGAAACTTAGGTTTAGCACCCTGTGGTTTATCTAAATCATTTAATATCCGCTGCTCGTCTTCAATACGAGTTAGTATTTCAAAAGCGTCGAATATAGCTAACTTCTTTGTAGCTGCAGCATTTTTAAGTCTATCAGCAGATATATCATCATCAGAATCTACAATAGGTTCTTCAGCTACCTTAATAAGCTCCTCAACTGCTTTGCGCCCAGCTTGGATTATATTCTTCTTCGTCTCCTTTGTATTCATATTCAATTGTAATAAAATTATTCATAACTCTATATAACCTTTCACCATCTACAATAAACTCATATTCGCTACTAGGTCTAAAACCTACTAGCTGCGTAGGTAAAAATGTACCATCAGAGTATTTAACAATACCAACCAAAGGTCTTTCTTTCTCTAAGCTATACTCTTCTTTTGATTTTAAAGGTTTAACAAAAGTAAAACCAGGCATAGCATTCCACGTATTATCTCTGTAATACATGAACACTTGTTCTTCAGAAACTAAATACTGATCTTCTTCTAAATAACCTCTAGAGTTTTTTTCAATACCTTTAACATTGTACCACCTTCTAAATACATTATGGTGTACTAGTACTTTTTCTTGCTCTTGTAAATTATGAGGATTATAAATAGGAGAAGAGATAATAACGCCTTCTCGGTTAACATACTGATGATTAAATATTTCCGTGTTTAATATTAAATCTTTACCGTCTACTTTAGTAGAGTTGTTATATCTTTCACCGTCAGGCTTTATTACAAAGTTGTATACAGGCTTCATTAATAGTTGAGATCATACTCAACAGATATAGCCATGTTTTTATTAAAGTCTTTCCACGGTATAACTACATCTTGCTTTCTAATATAAATAGAGTACTTCTGTTCTTCCTCTAATATATCACATATCGTATGACCACCATAGACGTCTTGACCAACAGCATAATGCATTGCATCGTTCTTATAGTCTTTACCTATAGTGATCTTTCTAATTACGTGATTCTCCATCTTCAGGATATTGTATAGAGCCGTCGTTAATATTAACGTTAGCAGTTCCATAAGTTTTTTCTAAATCACCTTGTAAAAGCGTAGCTTTATCTCTAACTACAGCTAACTGATGTAAGTAGCCATGCTTTTGAGCTTCTACTCTACCTATCTCACTTTGCAAGTTGTTTATATTAGAAACTACTTCTTGTAAGTTTTTTAATTCTTCTTCTGTAACTTTACTAGCCTTAGGCTTTAAGTCTACTACTTTTTCTTTCTTTGTTGCCATTTTATTTAATTTTAGTTTTTTCTAATGATCGACCACCAAAGTATGCACCGATCACGGTTATTAATACTAATTGTAATAAGTCAGTCCACTTTTGCTCTACATTAAAAGATATAGCACCAGCGTCAATGAATATCATTAATACTGTTGATACAACTAAAAATATAAGTACTAGTGGTCTAACGTTCTTTGATAACCAAGAATCAGAGTTCATATCTGCTTCCCAGCGGTTAGTTACCTGCTTTTGCATTTCTAGCTCATGGCTAGATATTAATTCTTTAATCTTTTGCTCAGCAGCTAACTTTTCTTCTTTAGATGTAGTAAGGTTGTCTAAAACTCCACCAACATCTTTTATAAGTTTACTAGCGCCACTTGATAACACTTTCTTTAGTAAGCTCATTATGTTTTGTTTTTAATATAAATATATAAAGCATTACCTATCATCTCACCAAACTTGCTGTCACTCTTGTAATGAACGTGAGCTACTCTACGGCTGTAAGATATTTTTTTAGCTAAGTCTTTAAAAGCTTCTCTAGCTTTTGGATATTTATCTCCAAGTATCTTAGCTATTAAAAAAGCCTGAGCTGAGTGACCAGATGGATATGACATTGACTTAGCTGAAACTAAATCTACAACATCTAGCTTTAAATTCATTTTATCTGCTAATACTTTAGGCCTAGGTCTATTAAAGTAATTCTTTAAATCTGTTATTAGTTCACCAGACTTATCAATTAATAGCTGTGATAAGTCTTTATCAAAATCTTTTACGTTTTTCTTTTTTGCTACTCTAGCGAAAGCTTTAGGCATATCGTCATGCTTTAGCACAAAACTTTTGTCTGTAATAATTCTTTGCAACTCTTTAATCTCTTGTGTAGTGTCAAATGAATTATCTTTAGGTGGCTTTATTTTTTTAAGCTCACTAGTATCAAAGCAAGCCATACAATATGGATGTTCAGCAGCTTCAGCCTCTTGCTCCCAAGGAAATACACTATGGCCTTCAGGGTAGAACTTACCGTTATACTCTATCATACCGTCTTTTCTCTTGTAAGTCTCGCCTTGCCATACTACAGTAAAGTCGTTGTAATGAAGCTCACCTGCTTTAAATTGTTTTAAGTGATGCTCTTCGTGCGCTATAATAGATCTTTCTTTATCACTACCTTTCTTTACAGACTTATCTATAAATATAGTACCATCTAGGTTAGCTTCAGCTGATATACCTTTTTCTAAGTTTTTTCTTAATATAGGCGCTTTGTTTGTCATCTGTCTTTGTCTTTAATCATATCATCAATAGCCTTATTCATAACCTTGTCTGTGTAAGACTTATTGTTGTAATAAGGGTTTTTAATTGTAACAGGTATATCTTCTTCGCCAAGCAAAATTCTATATATCCTATTTATCATATGATTACACTTAAATGACGTTTTGTAAATTGCATACTTCATTGTTGTACGGTTTCTCTCTCGCCACACATCTATCCAGCCGTCTCTACGTAGTCTTTCCCATCGGTGCTTATCCCAAGAGTAAGCATACACGCCGTTAATAAATTCGTCCCTAGTAAATCTGTTTAAACAATTTAAATATATTAATAACTCTAGATCAGCATCGTTGATCTTATTAGCCCTGCATATCCACTTACGTACTATTCTATAGTATTTAAATAGTTGTATTTGTTTTATGTCATCAGCTGTTATCCTCATCTACTAATACTATATCTCTAAGTTTTATTACTCTATACATAATACCATCGTAATCTATGTCATGACCAGCATGCATATCATACATAACTACACTATCAACTTTTATTAACTCAGCTAGATTACCTACAGATACAACTTTAGCTTTCTTGTACCTGTTGTCAGTATCAGTGTCGTCTGTAAGTAGAAGACCACCTGATGTAGTCTTCTGTTCTTTAATCTTTTCTACAACTATATAATCATTAACTGCCTTCATTGATACGTACATTTGAGATTACACAATCAGCTGACATAATAGTAAGTGCTACGGACACAGCGTTTTTCAATGCAGTCTTAGTTACAAGCACTGGATCTATAATACCAGATTCAACCATATTAACACACTCACCTGTTATAGCATCTACACCTATACCTACATCGCACATACCTTCGCAGTCGGTGTCGCACTTTCTAGTATCTGTATGCCCTGCGTTTTCTAATATAGTATCATACGGTGATCTTATAGCTTGTAGTAGTACGTCACCAGCCTCGCTGGTTAAAATTTTTTCTGATGCGTTTAGCAGTGCAACACCGCCGCCTGGTACAATACCTTCTTGTATAGCAGCTTTAGTAGCGTATATAGCATCTTCAACACGATCTTTCTTTTCTTTAAGCTCAACCTTAGAGTCAGCACCTACCCGTATAATACCAACGCTACCAGATAAAGTAGCTAGTCTGTCTTCTAGCTTTCTTTTAATAAAACCGTTTTTCTCTTCAGCTATTTTATTTTTAACTTCTACAATACGTTCTAGTATATCTTTGTTAGGACCTTCTATAGTTATAGTAGTAGCTTTATCATCTGTTACAGCAAAATCAACCTCACCTAAAACATCTGGTGTTATAAGATCTAAGTCATCACCTAGCTCTTCGTTTATTACAACACTACTAGTTATTATAGCTAAATCTTCCATAGCATCTTTACGTGTAGGACCAAAACCAGGTGGATCAACTATGTTTACTTTAATGTTACCCTTAACTTTATTCATAAGTAATGCAGATTTAACCTGCTGTGCTACTGGTGCTACTATAAGTAACGCACGGTTAGACTTTATAACATGCTCTAACACGTTTTGTATCTTACGTATATTAGGTATTTCTGAAGATACTGTTAAGATATATGGGTTGTCTAGCTCACATGTATGCTTATCTGTGTTAGTTACAAAGTGAGGTGACGTAAGACCGCAGTCTACTTGCGCACCATCTACTATTTCTACGTAAGTATCTTCTGATTCACTCTCTTCCATCAAGACAACACCGTGTTTACCTACTTTTTCGTAAGCTTCAGCAATAATTTTACCTAATTCTGCGTCATTATTGCAAGATATAGCTGCTACAGACTGCAACATGTCGCCATGTACGTCTAATGACAGCGAATTTAGGTAGTTTATTACCTCTTCTTGGCATTTATTGACTCCATCTTTAATTTCTCTGATTGATAACCCTGCAGCGACGGCAGAATTTATAGATTTTATTAGCGCTTCTGCTAAAACAGTGGCGGTAGTTGTACCATCACCTGCTTCTTTTACGGTATTGCGTGCAGCTTCTTTAATTAAAGTAGCACCCATGTTTTCAACCGGGTCAAATAAGACTACGCTTTCAGCAACGGTTACACCGTCTTTTGTTATGACCGGTTTGCCTCGTCCATCTTCGTAAATTACGCATCTACCTGACGCGCCTAATGTAGACTTCACGGCTTGTGCAAGCTTATTAACTCCGGTAATGACTCTGTTTTTAGCTTCATCACCGAAGTCTAAGCTCTTAACCAATTCACTTGGTAAGTTGTATTCCATAATGTGGTATTTTATTAGATTAAATTAAATTGTCGATGCTATATTAAAAGGTTTTAACTACTTTCGGTCCACTAAGGAACTCCAGTTTTTTACCAAAGTGTTCGACACTGCCATCGATAGCAGCCTCAGCTCCATCGAGAGTTTCTCTACGCGTGATGTCAACCCACTTTTCTGCATCGTTTGGGTTGTTGACTTCTGTTTGGTAGTAACCATTTGGCAATTGTGTTATTCTCCAGTTCTTTTTATCGGCTAAGTGTTTCCACTCTTTGATCTTTTCATCCGATACTTTTGGTTGTCCAGTATTTACGGTACTGGTTTTGTAGTAATAATAGGTCATTTGATTTGTTTTTGGTTTATAATTGATTTATTTATTTATTATTGTTTTTATTAGCTCTTTTTTCTTGTCTTGCTGCTTTTCTTTCTCTAGCTTTTTGACCTTTATAGTTTAGTCTTCTTTCAAGACCAGTCTCACCAGGTTGAGAAGCTCTAGCTGATAATCTAGCAGCTTTTTCCGTTTTGCCTTTTTCAACTGCTTTACTTATTCTTTTATCTATTCTCTTATCTGCTTTAGCTTTAACTTCAACAGCTGGCATATTAGCAGTAACTTTTTTCTTGCCACCACCTGCATTTGCTGGTTTACCAGCTGAAGGTGCTTTTACTGTAGGTTTTAATTGTACTTTATCGCTTGCAGGCTTAGTTGTAGTTGTACTTGCAGGTTTTTCTGAATGACGTTTTGAAACACCGTAAGCGGCATTAATTTTGTTTTGAACCTTAGCATACTCGGAAGTACCTTTCTTTAAACCTTTTCTTTGTTTAATATACTCAGGTAGCTTAGAGTCTTTCTTAAGCGCTTCCGCATAAGGATCTGCTTTCTTAGCCATTGAATTACCCATGTTAGCCATTGGGTCCATTTTACCAGCCTTAGCCATTGAATGTCTGTCTTGTGTAGGTGCAGATTTTTTACCTTCGTTTACTGGCGACTTCATATTACCCGCTTTAGCTGCGCTCATGTGACCAGCTTTGAAAGGGCTTTTTGCCATAAATTTATCTCTAAATCCCATATCGATATTTTTTTGTTTAGTTAATTAAGATCTTAACACTATAATCACAGCAAGTTTCTTTTTTTTAAAAGTGTGACATTAGCTAGTTACTAGTTATTCTTAATAGGCTATTGTCATAGTTTTTGTTGTTGTAAATATATAATTAAAGTGTAGCCCCCCCCCCACCTGCCCCCGCCCGCCAATAACAAAAATGAAACCTGAACACCCACCGCCACCCTTGTTTTTTGTTTTATATATACCGCTTTCCATATATATAGTTCTTTATATACAACTAATTTATTTTATACAAACTAAATACGACTATCGTTGGATAATATATACGTAATCAAAATAAATATAAAACTTAAAAATAAATTTACTATGTCAAATTCAAATTCAATTACTACAAAAAGATTCGTTATCAGAAAATCTTTAATTGGTACTAATACTATTATTACTTTCGTGAATAATAAAAACGTCAAAGTTTCGTATAATCACGACGAAGTATATAACAAGTATAAATCTCGATTCGAGTCAATGAATTGTTTCGCGAAATATAAGTCGTACACTAATTCAAATAATATACCAGCGTTCGCTCGTGAGTTAACTATACAAAGTTAATACGACTAACGTTGGATAATATAAATGAAATTAATCTTAAATCTATAACTATGTCAGAAGATATTAAATACTACGGTCCAGGACTTCCAGTCTCTGTGGGAATCAAGGAAATCAATAAGCTAATCGATGCTGTGACTGAAGCTCGTAAAGATCTTGCAGCAGCTAAACTAAGAACTAAATCTAAATAATTATGAAAAAACTATTACCTTTAATTCCGTTCGCGGGTACACTCGCGATGACTATCCTAGTAATCATGATGTTCGGCGCGACTGGCGACGCTTCAATGGCAGTACTATTTCCTTTCTGTGTATTCGCAGTATTTATTACTCACGATAAATTACACGAGTAGACAAGTGGCGGAATAACTACTAACTAAAATAATTAACTAAATAAAATACCCACTTTATTATGACTAAAATAAATACTAAAAATCTAATTTGTTCTCGAGTACAAGAAAATACTCACGACAATATTTGCAAAGCAATACGAGCACTTAACTTTATAGAAAACGACGAGTTCTATTACAACTACGAGTTATCTTCAGTTGCTAATGAATTTAAAAATAAACTAGTAGATGTACTATTTGAAGTTGAAAAAGAAGTAAATCAACACAAGTCAATATTTGACGAATAACACAAACTAAATACGAACGAGTTTGGATAATATATACGTAACGAAATTAATTAAACAACTAAATAAAAACTAAATTATGGCAAATTTATTAAAATCAAAGAGATTTGTAGTACGTCAATCTCTAATCGGTAAAGATACCAATGTAGAAGTATCTTTCAAAAACGGTAAAATCATCACTTATTCTCACGATAAAGCGTTTGATATTATGAAGTCAGCTCTCGAAGCGATGAATTGTTGGTCAAAGTACAAGTCGTACACTGCTACTAATAATTTACCAAAAGTACTTCGTGAAAGTGACGCAGTAATCGAAGTTGTCGAAAGTGCTGAAGTTGAAGCGTAACAACTAAAAGTCCAGTTAGTTCTACTTGTTTACTGGTAAATCAAATATGAACAAGTACTGTAGTAATGGTTACTGTGAGTTCGATTCTCACGCTACAACAAAATTAAAACTATGACTGAAATAGAGGAATTCGACAAGTGGTTACACGAGTTGATAAAACAAAACGGAATAACTAATTATTAAATAAAGAAATTATGCAATTACACTGTAAACTTTGTGGCAAAGATGTCACTATGGAAACTGAGTTCGAAACTCGATCACCATTCAGAATTATTAATAACCACATGTGTGAAGCTAAGCGAGCTAAATTACAAGCAGCGAAAGTTAAAGCATTAGAATCAGGTATGATACTATGATATTTAAGTGTGTGATGTTTTTACTAGGAATTGCAATATTGCTAGCGGGTTTCTGCTATTTAGTAGTAGAATTAATTAGAAAATTAACTTATGATAAAACTATAATATGAGAGGATTATTAAACGAAAACAAGAAGATTATGTTTCGCTACAGAGGAACAGGTAAATTTGCTGTTCGTAAGCGAGAAAAACAAAGAGAAGCGCTTGTACGCAACGCTTATTACCAAGAACAAATCAGCACTTCTGCTGGTATTAAGGAGTATATTACTAACTCGAGGTTTGTTACCACTAAGAATATTGGTGCAAAGCAATACGCTAAGTTGCAGTCTTTACTTAAAAAACTAACTAAGTAATGGACTACAACGAGCTAAAAGAAGTTATGGTAGACTTAATTGAAGCTGATGAAGTGTCAAAAACTCAGTTAAGCTACATGTTAGAATTTATCCAAGGTAATGGTTATACAAACCAAATACGATCGCTTATGGATAATATAGATGAATATTAAAAATTATATACTATGAAATTATTAAGAACAGTTAAAGAAGATAGTTGTATCTATCTAATGGAAGACTTCGCTGGTACAGTTATATCAACTAAATGGCGACCATACAAAGTCGGTGAATTACCAAGTAGATTTGGTATTATTGAAGATGGCTCGGATAAAGGCGGGTTGTACGAATGGTTTAACTATAAAGGATATACTTATGTCAGAGACGAGCGATAAAAAGTTTACTCACGACGAGGTAATTCAAGTCGCAGGTGAGTACCTAGTTTGCAAAGAAACTGGTAAGTGGGTTAGTGCTACTGATGTAGTAAACTATGAAAATGAGTGGATTAATATAGAAATACAACAATTTTATGAAAAAGAACAGGATAAGTACTACTAAACTATTAGATATTTTAGAGTCACAATTAAAGTCACACGACTGGTTTTATGAATACTCTGATGATTCAAGGTATTACAACTCGGGTTTACGTGAGTTTACTCAGATATGGCAAACTGTAGAGCAGTTACAAGCTATCGGTGAAAACGAATTTGACTTAGCTATTGCTATGTACAAAAAGCATAAACCAGTGGTAACTACACCTAACGAGGTTAGAATTACAAATTAAATACGATTACTCGTGGATAATATAATAAACGAAAAAATATGAAATGTAGATGTTCAGCGGTAATACCACAAGGTAGATTAGATCTTGGCTACAAGACATGTATAAACTGTTCGACAACAGCTCGATATGCCTGTGTACCAATCACTAACCACAAAACCGGTAATACTATACAACTTGTCAGCCAAGAAACCGCTGACGCTATATTCAAAGCAAGTCGTCGTAAAGGTTACGGCACTTGTTTACGATAAAAGTAGTTAACTCATTAGGTTGCGAGCGCGGTGTTGCCTCGTGTAAAATTATGAAGCCTCTTTGAACGAGTTAACTATAAGGCTAAAATAACTCGCAGGTCTGGAACCACCTTGTTTAAGCCCTGGTGGAACTAAGTGCAACTAGGAACCACGAAACTTCCGCTGGAGTTAGAGTTACTGACGAGTAACATAGCCGACTTACCTGAGTAGCTCAACTGGATAGAGCAACATCCTTCTAAGATGTAGGTTATGAGTTCGAATCTCATCTCGGGTACTATTTACAAATTAAATACGAACACTCATGGATAATATCTATGAACAAATTAAATTAAAACTATGTATATAACAGTATTAGACTTCACAGAAGGACGAGTGCATCAGTACAATGTTACCGTATATGATGTAGCAAACATGAAAGAAGACTATCCTTCAACAGAGCAAATTGAAAACTTTTTAATCGGTGAAGGTCACAGGTTAACAGATTGTGAGTGGATGTCTCACGCAGATGGTGAAATAGTAACAGATAACGCAGAGATATGAGCAACAGATACTTAGATGAAGCTGGTGAAATAACTAGCAAGCAAATTGATACGACTATAAAAGATCGCACCGATGCACTTGGTTTCTTTAAACTAATGGGTATCAAAGAGATAACTACTAGTCGTCAGAAGAAAAATGGTACAACAGTTTACGAATTACCTATTAGTAAATTAAGTTATACAGGCAATACTTACAAGTACAAGTATGCTATTTATGACTCAGGTTACATACGAAATGTAAGTGATCACTGTAGTTCTCCGTGGTATATCAATAAAAGATACGAGACTAACGAGATGTATTGGAATAGTTATTACAAAAAATACACTAAATACAAAACTAGTAAAGCAGCTTTTATTAGTAACTTTGATGACCAACTTGTTTACTTAGCTAATTATATACTTAAAAACCGTTATGGTAGTAAGCTATATAGCTGTTGTGACTGGAATATTGAGCAGATTAAAGAGCAACGTGAGTTTATGTACGACCATAAATGGCGAGGTAATACAGTTACTATAACACGTGATGAGTATAACGAGCTAAAAAGATCTAATCCTCTTGCGAGAGTACAAGACAAAGTAGAAGTATTTATTAACGGTCAAAGATATAATTTATCATGAAATTAGAAGCAGAACACATAGAACAAATAGCAAGTTACATGGCAGATAGCTTAGAAGATCACTTAGATATAGTATTCTGGGATGGTATAGCTCGTGTATTAGAC
>Ga0181391_1000012_pt1 | contig 44374 bp, 61 predicted proteins | sample 14SPOviralmetaG_FD_130080 | JGI IMG/M metagenome (GOLD analysis project Ga0181391, IMG submission 130080) | Marine viral communities from the oligotrophic San Pedro Time Series (SPOT) site, San Pedro Channel, CA, USA - 14 SPOT_SRF_2010-08-11 | ecosystem: Environmental > Aquatic > Marine > Strait...
CTGACATTCAAAAGATTGCTGGTGGACTAGGTGTGCAGGTCAGTACTGGTGGTGGTGGCACTGCTGGTGGTGGCGTAAGTAATAGTGTACAATTCCAAGCAACTCAGACTGAAAAGAAAAAGGCTGAGGCAGTCAAGACTTTCGCCTATAAAGAGAATATTTACAATGCGATTGATAAGGGGTTAAACAAACTACTCATCAGTGGTATCAAGATCTTCGATCCTGCATTGGCAAAGCAGATTGAAGAGAAGAAAAGCGGTGGTGGTGGAGGTCAAACTCCAAGAAGCACCAGTAGTAGTGGTGGTGGTGGGTCTCCTGTAGGAGAGATTGAAGGTGGATGGGCTCCAGTACTTAATCTAATCCTAAAGTATGAAGCTGGTAGCGGTGGATATGATTCAATGTATCCAGGCACTACATTGCCTGGTGCATCTGGAATGCCCATTGCTGACGTTGCTGCTAAGGCAACAGGTGCTGTTGGTGCATGGCAAAACCTACCAGAATATCTTAATCAGAGAGCAGTAGCAGTAGGTCTTGACCCTAAAAAGGACATATACAATGAAGAGAATCAGCAACTGATTGCTGAATATCTAATCGGTCCTGGTCAGGCACAGGTCTCCAAGCAGATGGCGAAGGAGAATCCTAAGGAGGCAATGCTCAGACTGTCAAGAGTTTGGGCTGCAATTCCAAAGGATGATGGTGGTGCTAGTTTCTATGCTGGGGATGGTGTCAATGTAGCGCACATCAAACCTCAGATGATGTATGATGCTTTCGAGCAACTGGCAAAGGGTGGCAGGGTCAAACGTGGCGCTCGCGTCGGTATGGGTGAGCCCATCTTGTCTGCCTATGAGGACGTAGCAGAAAAGGTTCAGAAGAAAAAGGAGATTATGGGGTATGCGGCAGGCGGTCTGCTTGCCACTAATGGATCTGTTCCTGATGTGCGTCTGACACCTCAAACACCATTCAGTGACTATCCTCTCCACCATAACAAATCTGATAATGATAGTTACAATAATAATAGACTAGGTGGACATCCTATTGTCCCTAGAGACTATGTGATTGTTAGAGACTTTAGTAACCCATCTTTAGATAGAGGATCACCTGTAGTTGCTGGTGTGGATGGTAAAGTAACTACTGCAGGTGGATCCTATAATACTGTTATCATTAACAAGAACGGTAAGGACAGAATGCAATTCCACCACTTTGATTCGCTCAAAGTAGCTGTGGGTCAGACGGTTAACCCCAATACTATTCTTGGTTTACAAGGTAACAAACCTAGTGGACTGGTCCATGTCCACTTAGATGCAACACCATCAGATCATAGAGCATATGCTGCACATCAACTCGGTGGAGAATTTGATGACAGCATGGCAGAAACTAATACTACTGGGGGCGGCGGTGATGCCAACGCTGGCGGTGGAGGCGATAAAAAGGGAGTCAGTGATTCCAAACCCGCAAAACCCAAGACTCTTGAAGAGATGCTGGAGGCATTCAAGACAGGTTTAACATCTGCCTTGACAAAGATCAGCACCAACGTGCCCAAGAGCAATCCTACTAAATCTGCAGAAGAACTCCCTGGAAACCCTGTTGCTACTAATCCAACAGTCTCCGCCCCTTCTGAGATTAAGCAGCTAGGATCTGTCCGAGATAAAGCTGTCAAGGATCTTAAATCAATTGGAGACAAAGCACAACGTGACGAGGATGCAAACTTTCTCCCCGTTATTACAGAGCGTTTAGTAATACAAAAGGTCAGACAGACGATAAATACAAAAGGGAGCACTAGCGCAGTGTATACCAAACCTTCGCCACTTCTCACTAAGTAATGGCATCACCAAAAGCACCAGCAACTAAGGTCTCAAAACCAAAACTTTATAAGATGATATCTTATAAGGGCACTGGTGGTGGCAAGAAGTTTACGCCTCTTACTGCTGCTGATGAGTTAGGTAAGATTGTCAAGGATCAGAATAAAGCATTTAAGACTATCACCTCAGGTATGAATTCCTTGGGTGCATCTATGAACGGTATTGCTCTCCAAGTGGAGGCAATGACTCAAGCGATGAAGGATAGAGTCTCTGCTAAGATCAGAGGCGACAATATTACTAAGAAGCAAGAGGTTGCTGCAGATAAACTAGAGCAAACAAGAGAAAAGAAGAAGACTGCTGAAGAGAAGCGTAGAGAATTAAAGAAGAAGAGAGAAGAGTTAGAAAATAAGAGCGAGAAGAAGGAAAAGAAGGCAGGATCTCAGGTAGTCCAGAATTTTAAGGAGGCAGCAAAAGGTGCCTTCGGTGGATTCCTTGGTGCTATTGCTAGATTCTTAGGTGGTATCTTTAAGATCTTCATTGCATTTGCTGCATTGGATTGGATCTCTAAGAATCCAGATAAGGTCCAGAAACTTGTAGAAGGACTTGCTGCTATTGGTAAGTTTGTCTGGAAGATAACGTCATTCCTAGTGGGGTCGGCGTTTGATGGACTGGTGAAGTTTATGGAGAATCCTATATCTCTGAAAGGGATTATAGGATTAGGACAGTTCCTGCTGTCTGCTGCTCCTATATTCCTGGGGATAGCATTCCTCAAGAATCCATTAGCGACTGCTAAGACTGTCGGATGGGTTGTCAGTAGTCTGATCAAAGGTATCCTAAACATTGGTAAGGCAGCGAAAGCTGGTGCCAAGATTAGGAAGTTTGCAGGCAGTAAACTCGGTAAGGGTTTGATTGCTGGTGGTCTAGGTGTTAGTGCATTCATAGGCGAGAAAGCTGCTGGTGCTAGCACTTCAGAGGCGGTTGGTGCTGGTGTAGGCACCGCTGGTGGTGCCATGGTTGGTGAAGCTATTGGTAGTAAACTCGGTGGTCCCCTTGGTGGGATGATCGGTGGTGCTGCTGGTGCATTCGTTGGCGGTAAAGCAGGTAAAGCAATCGGTGGGTTTATGGAACCCATCTTCAAACCAATCGGCAGATTCTTCAGCATGATTGGTGATGTCTTTAAGCAGGTGATGGCACCTATTAAAGATAATCTGAGTGGTTTCTTTGAAGTCCTTGGGTCAGTAATGACTCAGGTGCTTAACTTCATCGAGCCTCACCTCCCAATGATCAGTAAGATCCTGGGTGTTGGCATCCAGGTCATGTTTGCTCCTCTATTCTTAGGACTCAAAGCACTGACTGCAGTGCTGAAATTCTTTGCACCTAAGACAGATGAGGTAGATAAGGAGAAGAGTAAGGCAGGTAAGGCAGCAGGAGGGTCCTTCCAGACCGCTAAGATGGTCCAACCTAAGATGGCATCTGGTGGGTCATTTAACCTGCAAGATGAGATGGCAAAGCAACTTCGCAAGACTGCGAAGGTTGCTAAAGCTTTCGGTCAGTTGATGCAACTCCCATTCAAAGCACTGGGTGTTGGCATTATGACTGCCATCGGTGGTATTGGTAAAGTATTCGGAGCATTCCTCCCTGCACCTATTAGGAACATGCTAGGTGCAATGATCGCACCTCTTGCTAAGATCTTTGGTGTATCAACTTCTGTTATTGGTGGTAGTGCTGCTAATAAAGAAGATATGAAGGGTGAGGATAAAGGAAAGGCAGCGAAAGATCCAGGAATGACCTGGGATGAGAAACTCCTAGAGGTTATCGCTGGTGATAATGGCACTATCGGACTATTAGGTAAACTATTCACAGCAATTGTAGAGCATCCCATCTTCAAGGGTGTGAAGGCAGTAGCAGGAGGTATCCTGGGTGCTGTTGGTAACTTCTTTGGATTCGCTCAAGGTGGTCAGGTGCCACAGTCGTTACCACAGAAGTCGATGGGTGGATGGATCTCTGGTCCTCAGTCTGGTTACCCTGTGTCACTAGATGGTGGTGCTAGCACGTCATTCATTGGTCATGGCACTGAGTGGGTTGGTATGAAAGGATTTGCAGGTGGTGGCGCATTTGTTGTGCCATTTGACACTCCTGCAACCAGAACTAATCCTGGTCTTACTCATCAGAGAATAGGTGAGGCATCTCGTGGTGGATACTCCATGCCTTTCTCTAGGGGTGGATTCCTACCTCAGTTTGCTGATGGTGGTAAGTTTGACCCTGTAAAGTATAAGAAAGATAGTTTCCAAGCAAGTAGAGTTGTCCTAAATGACAAGTCATACTATGTAACTTATGGATATAATGAGGGTAATGTAACTATCAAGTCAATGTCCAAGAGGACAAAGGCAGGTAACTTATTTGGAATGGGTGAAGAGAGAGCTGGTGTTAAACCAGACAGTGATGAATTTAAGGCAGTAATGAATTCAGGTGGTCTGAAGTCTGACATTGCCAATAGACATAAGACCCAAGGCACGAAGGGGACATCTACAGCAGCAAATATCAAAGAGATTAAGATTCATCCAAAGGCAGATACAGCATACTGGTTTAATAAATCATTCCAAGATCATAAAGCAGCAGGTGCTAGTAATCAAAATGCAGCGAGGGCAGCAACAGAGGGTTATCAGATTGACCCTGTAACTAAGATGTCAGTCAAACCTGGCGCTGACAATGAGTTTGCAGCACCTGAGACTATGAAGGATGCTGTCGTAACCGATAAAGAACGTAAGGTAGAAGAGAAAGCAGCAAAGGATGCTGCTAAAGATAAGACAGACAAGAAAGGAGAATCTGCTGATGATATCATCGATAGACTCTTTGGTAAAGAAGTAGATGGTAAAAGAGATGGTGGGTTCCTTAAGAAAGGTCTTAAAGAATTAGATAAGGCTCTGCCTAAAAATACTTCTGGCACTAAAATGGAAGAGAGTCAGCAGAAGAAGGCTACAACTAAGATAGATACATTGAAGGCAATGACCGCCCAACGTGATGCTGCAATGCAACCTTTTGTAACCAATAAAGAAGAAGCACCTATCATGGGTGGTGAAGATAATGAAATCATTGTCCCTGGTCTCGATAAGAATGACGCTGATGACTTCTTGATGCCTAAATTTGGTGTCCTCACTGAGTTTAATTCCACCCTTAGTAACTTAATGTAATGGCAGACAATCAGTCAAGAGAATTCAAGTGTAATAAGATTACTCTAACTACACTCAGAGATGAGAAAGAGTATAACATTAAGGAGATGGTGGGAAACTTTCTCTACTATGAGTCTATTGAGGCACCATTTGTACGCATTGAGCTTACGATGATTGACTCTATTGATTTTAACTTGAATCTCCAGGGTGGTGAGAAAGTTGAAGTCAACCTAAAGACCTTAGCAGCGGATGGTAAAGGCATCTTAAAGTTGGACTTCAAAGTCTATAAGATTGGTGACATCATCAAATCTGAGAGAGGACAGATGTATAAACTCTTCTGTTGCTCACCAGAGATGTATAACAATGAGTTGAATAAAGTTTTCAAAGCATTTGGTCCTATTGACGAGGGTTCATCTAAGGATGCTGAGAATATTCCCAAGTTTGTTACAAAGAAATACTTAAAAGCACCTAACAAGAGAGTTAAGGAAGAGAATTTTGAAGCACACTCTAGAGTTATGGTTGTATCTCCTAACTGGAGACCTGTGGACCTTATCTCATATGTCTCTGACAAGGTTACTAGGGTAACAGAAGGTAAGGGGAGCGAAAAGCAATCTGGATTCCTGTTCTTTGAAACTAATAACGGATATAACTTTAAGTCTATTGACCTGTTGTGTAAGCAGGGGGTTACTTTTACATATACATACAAACAGCAGGGTCAACTAGAAGACGGTGACGCGGGGTATTACAATATTGAATCTATTCAATATCCCGATAAGGCAAACCATCTCAGACATATGAGACTGGGAACATATAAAACAGTTACCACTGGTATCTGTGTAACTATTCCTACCAATAGTAATGCCACACAGTCAGGTGCTAGTAACAATAAAAAGTCTGCACCCTCAGGCACGGTATATGGTGCTAGAGAGACTGCCTTTGATACTATCTTCGGAAGAGCTACGACCCTTCATAATGCACCCCCATTTGATATGCCTGAGGAGGTCAAGGGGGAAGGTGCATCTCCCACTAGACAGAAGATGAGAGTGATCCCTATGCTTGCCCATCAACAGGGCGACACAGGTAAACCGCAAGGAGATCCTGACAATGGGACTCAATCCTTCGACACATTGGCAGTTGCAGAATACGCAGCAGCTAGATATAATCTAATGAAAGCAATTCAGTTAACCATCACGGTACCTGGAAACACTGCACTCTGTGCAGGTGACATTATCAAGTTAGTCATACCTGGATCTCGCGAGAAGGGTAAGAGTGTTACCAAAGATAGGAAATTTAGCGGGAAGTATCTCATTGCTGCCCATACATTTACCTACACTAAGAAAGGTTGCACTTCTGAATTGCTTTTAGTTAGAGACTCAATTCCCAGCAAGTAACTGAAATGGAAAGCATCGAAAAGCACATCCAAAAAGATAAAGAGATCCTAGACAATCCTATGATCTCACCTAATCAACGTCGCCACATTGAAGGCGAGTTGCATGAATTGGAGGATTATGCTGAGCATCACAAGAAAGAGATTGAAGAAGGAGATCATCATGATCCCACATACCTAGAGCTCTTCTGTGATCAGAATCCTTCTGAACCTGAGTGTTTGGTTTACGAGGATTGACAAAGATCTAATAATTTATTATAATAACCATGTAAGGGTTGAAGAGATGAATAACTTTGAAGAGCTCTTATATGGGCACTATCGTAATAAACTGCAGGCACAGAGTAATCCCTCTCAATGGCCACAGATAGATATCAGGATTTGGCAAACATCATCTGGAATTTTTGAATCCAAATCCTGGTACAAGTATAAAGGTGAGAAAGAACCATATAATTGGTTAAGGTATAGGATCACCGAGTTTACTGAGGATACTGTTAAAACAGATATCTATAACTACTTGAGCACAGAGGACAGTTGTCCTTTTATCTGGACTTGGGATGGTAAATGGTGGACAGGTATTCCTGATGGTTGGTGTCAAGTAGGTAAGTTTTTAATCAAGTCTAGGATTCGATTCAACGGATTAGACTATAGGTCCTTGGATCAAGGATGGGATACTGAAACAGATAAACAAGCATGGGGTAAACCTGAAGCGGAAGGAGAATTCCAATTCGTATTACTCGATAAATAATCACATAGAATTATTATTCAAATGAGAGAACGCACTGATTACCTAGGACGGGACGGTTACACTTGGTGGATCGGGGAAGTTGAGAATATCAAGGACCCCTCTGAGATAGGTCGTGTCCAGGTGCGTATTCTCGGTTGGTATACTGGTCACAAGACAAAGCAGGCATATACCAAAGAGCTACCTACAAAGGTGCTGCCCTGGGCACAGGTGTTGTTACCTACGGACAAAGCACAGACTAAATCTGTTGGATCCACCACTGGATTGCAACCTGGCGCATGGGTCATGGGATTCTTCCTTGATGGTGATGAGGCACAGTTGCCTATTGTCATGGGTGCATTCCGTGGATTCCAAACAAAGGAAGATCCTAAGAAGAAAACGACTACTGCTGATGGCACAGTTGCAGAAGAGTTGAAGACCGAGAGTCCAACGAAGAAAGACTTAGCAGGTAATGAAAGAAATGATGGTAACCCATATCCTAAGAAGCAGACATCCACACCTGCACAACCTGGAGCGCCAGGTGGAGAAGAGGCTCGCGGCGTTATCTCTGCTGCTGAAGAAACTCTGCCTGGTAATGCTGTTACTAATCCTACTAAACCTCCTGTAGAGAAGCAGTCTATTGCTGACGGTGTTGCTGGTCCTAGTGGTGAAGGTTTCTCGACAGACCTAGAACGTATGCTCACAGAGTTGGGCAACATGGCAGCGACTCTTGCTAGTGGTCCTGGTGGATTCATCTCCCTTGCAACGGGTAAGAAGATTGCAGGCGATAAGGTGATGGAGCACATGGGTAAGATCATGAATTTCCTTGCTGGTGGTATCGCTGGTATTCTTGCACCATTGAAAGAATTACTTGCCAAACTCATTGCTGAGGTTGTTGGTAAGATTGTGCAAATCATCTCTAGTTTTGTCCCTCTGGTTGTGATCAACACAATCATGATGTTCCTTGAGATGATCTTTGATATCTTCTGCATGAAGAAACCGATGTGGTTGGGGCTAGTGCAAGCCGCAATATCGGATGTCTCTGCGTTCGCTAATAATATAGCGTCGCAGATTGTGGATAAGATTGCTGATAAACTTAAAGGTGTTGACTCTGCTGTTAAGGGCGTTACTAATCGTATCCTTAGTGGTATCACCAAGACAATGAATCGTGTTAAGGATATTGCTGGAGATGTGATCGCTGCTGTTGATATGGCAAAGGGTATTGCTGGTCAAGCAAGAGCACTTGGTTCCACAGTACAATCAATCTTTGAGTTTGACTTTACTCAACTCAACTGGGCAGGTCTAATTAAACTCCTGTTTGCCCTCCTGCAGGCATTCTTCAAGAAAGATTGCGGGAGGAAGATTAAACGACCGAAATCAAAGTCGTGGTATCCGTTAATCGGGACCACGGAATGTAACAATGTCAATGAAGCAATCGTTGGCACACCATACGCCAGTTATGATGATGCTGTCACTGGAAGCGGTAACAGCGGTAGTTACATCGATCAGATGTTTAGTAAGATCAATGTAAACCTCATGGAGGTTGTTACCCAACTAAATGGTGCTAAGGAGATCAACGATGCGACCCCTGGTATTGAGAAACAAATCAAACAGGGTCCTGGTGGTGTTACTTCTTTCCAAGATGGACATGGTAACGAGCACAAGAATATCCCCAACAACGAAACTAAGATCGTTGCTAAGGATAAGTGTGAGACCATTAAAGGTAACTATGTGTTGACAGTTGAGGGTGACTTCTATCTGAAGGTCATGGGTAACTATCAAGAGGAAGTAACAGGAGCTAAGAATGATAATGCTTCTCAGGGTCCTCAAGCAAAGTCTAAGGGATCATCTAAGAAGGCAGATAAGACTGAGGCAAAGAGTGACCTTGATGCTCAGGCAATCAAGTCAACTCAACGTTTCGACAGTCAGACTGGCACTGGCAAAAAGTCAACTAAGATTTCTGCTGCAGGAACTGATGTTACTTCCAGTTTAGATACTGGTGGTGCTGATAAGTCTTCTACTAGGAAGAAGAATAAGAAGCAGGACATGATTAACATGGTCCATATTCAGCAGACTGAGCGTGATCAATACTTCAAGGCATTGCCTGGTGGTCACTTCTATCCTGTTGATGAGATTCCTTTCCATCCTGAGGCAGATGAACAGGGTAGAGTGCCATGGGGTAGTCAACTATCTGGTAACTTGGAAGACAAGAAAGAGCAGAAGTCTGCATCTCGTAAAGAGGGTGATCATGACATTGCATACACTGGTGACGTTAGTATTCAGGGTGCAAAGGTTAAGATCACTGCAATTAACTCACTAGCATTTAACTCTCAGACTATTAAGTCTGAAGCAAACACGATTGAAAACGTGGCATCTGGTGAGATTACTAACGAAGCAAACTGGATCTCTTCCTTCCTCAACAGTGGTAGATTCGAGATCGTTGCAGTATTCAACCCACTCAAAGCATTATCGGGTCAATTCACCTTTGTGAATGGTGCTATCATTGATATCACTACTGACCTTCCTATCCCTGGTCTTGCACCACCAACACAGACTAGGATCTGTCTGGGCACATCAATGCCTGCATCCATGAATGATATCATCATGGGATCTACTGCAGGTGTCCACTCAACCTTCATCGCATCTCCTACAGGTGTGATCGCTGAGTTCGTGCCCACGGGTGCCCTGCTGAATCAGGTCGCTACTGGACTGATCCACACGGGTGTTGGCACGGGTTACATGGCAACAGGTTGCGGACTCGGACCCCATCAGGTCTATGGCTTGCCATTACTGCTGAATTGATGTATGATATGGGAGTCTTCATCATGCTCCCATGTCCACTGACGAAACCTACCTTGAGCACATCTGGGTCAACATCTCTCAACGCACCATCAGAATGATGGACAACGAGGGTGTGGATGAGTTGATCAAATGGAAGTTTGATGAAGAAGGTGCCGAGGGATTTCAGGAGACTATTGTTTCCTTCAATGAAAACCTTCCAAAAGATCTAATCACTTATCTCGCATGAATAGCATTATTACGTTATCCTGTGCAGAAGTCCAAGAAAACTTTGACTTCGTATTCTCTCTTGTTGAGAGAGGTCACACCATCAAAATCATCCATGACGGAGGAGTTTGTATGATGACCCCGCTTATCACAAAGGATAAAGGATCTGAGATAAATATCCCAGACCCTGAAGAATTTGTGCCTGATCCTGCTGCGGTCAGTGCATACGTTACAGAGTCACTAGGAGAAATGACGCAGAACTTCTAAAATGAATAAGATTCGGATCACAAGCTCGTTTCATCATTTGCAAGACATAGGTATAGTCCAGATGTATTTCATCCAGGGTATGCCGTTTACATTTGAAGAGCTTCCGAAGTTTATGAGTGAATTAGATGAAGTCAAACTCGATGCAGATACTGCACGAGAGTATACGTTAGACGATCTCTATACAGCATCAGATTATCTGGTGCTGGAAGGGTGTCATCCTATCTTGTTTGATCTTAGTGATTGGATTGAAAATTATGAGGAAGTCCCTGACTGAATATGATTTCGGTGGGAGACCTGTCACAGCGGTGGGTCTTCTGCTCCTAATTAGTGAGATGGAAGGTACATCCCAACATCTCAAATATATGGGATTCCAGGAAGACATGGACACCATTAATGAAATGAAGAAGAGGTATTATAAACTCTACTTCAAAACAAAAAAGGAGGAGAAAAATGCCTAAGAAACAGTTCATCTCAAAAGGTGGAGACACCTGGGAATGGGAAGAAACTCCCGCTGTAGTTAAAGCAGTTAAAAAACTCTATGACTCAAGCACAGCTGTCAAAAAGAAAAGTTGATGTAAGTAACATCACTTGGGAAGATGTATTTGATAAGTTAGAATATGACAGGGCACAAAAAAACTTCACGGTCATAGCACCAAAAGTGAAACCTGAAGAAATTCTTAACGAATCTGAAGATGTCATCCTACACAGAGGTGCCATGAATACCATGGTATGTGAGGGAAACTATACTCCATGGAGTATGCGTCCTCTTGCAGAGCATATGAAACTCAACTATGGTATGAGAGATTTCCACCAATACGTTTCACTTAGTGGTGGGTCTAGTACATTTGGTAGGCATAATGATGAAGTAAATGTCATGATTGTGCCAGTTATCGGAGATATAGGTTATACTGTAGATGGTCTTGGTGAAGTTTTTATGGAACCAGGCGATATACTGTATATACCTAAATATGTGTATCATGAGCCTATGGTATTAGGACCAAGGGCAACATTGAGTTTTTCTTGAGGATTTTACAATGTATGATACCATCCTATGTCATTATGATCTTGGTGCAGGTTTTTTCAAAAGATCTCTGCAAACAAAAGATCTTGACGGATGGGCATATACATTTTTCTTAGATCCTGTGGGACGGTTATGGGAAGTTGATTACACAGAAACTCAGGACTTTTCAAGAGAAGATCCTAAAGGTTATGTGCCCAACGGTTTGCATGGTAAGGTAAAACCTTATTTTGTTACGAAAAGTATTGAAATCTATCCTTCAGTCTGGGATGCACATTATGCACCCTTTCCTAGGATGATGCTTCACTTTATCAATGGTCAATTAAACCGAGTATTAGTATGAAATTTCGCAATGTATTACTGGCAGGAGCACTGCTAGGATTGGCAACTTTGCCAGTTAATGCCAAACCACTCAAAGATAGTGAGTACTTCACTAATCATTCTATGGGTTGTATGCTCCTGCAGGAATGTACTGAGGGGGTATCAGAAGTCTTTTCACTTCTAGATGTCTCGTCTCAGTATGATAGTCCCGATAGGTTTACCTTCGCTTCTAATGAATTCAACCAAATGCTTGTAGCATTGAATCAGGTTGGAGTCCGAGTATATCTTGCAGATTCAAAATACTTCCCTGTTGGACATCGTGGTGTATACCACACTGTGAGCAACAACTTCTACCTCAACCGAGCATTCATGCATCGTCCTGAGACTTTGATGAGTGTGATGCGTCATGAAGGATGGCACGCTGCACAAGATTGTATGGCAGGCACTATCAACAACTCCATGATCGCTATCATTATGGATGAGGACAAAGTTCCTAAGATCTGGCAAGAGATTGCTGCTGATACTTACAGATTTCAACCAGGAGCAATTCCCTGGGAGAAAGAAGCATTCTGGGCAGGTAAGACTGAAGGAATGACAATGAGTGCCCTCCAAGCATGTGCGCGGGGTAATATGTGGGAAGTTTATCCTCCTACACCCATGACGAATGAATGGTTGGAGAAAAACGGTTATAAATAAAACTGTAGCAATTGTGCTGAGATTTCGTGGCAACTAAACGTATATCCCAATTAGATACGATTGCAGACGCCCTCGTTACTGGCGAGGCAATTCTGCCTATCGTTATCTCTGACCCTCTGATTCCAAACCGTAAGGCAAAGGTCAATCAACTATTCCGTGGTGTGAGCGCAGGTAGCGCAACAGCACCAGGATTAGCTTTTGACTTGGACCGAGACAGTGGGATATATCAGTCAGCGATTAATGAGATTGGTCTAGCATTTGGATCAGCATCTCTCTATAATACTAGAAGAGAAAACACTGATGGATCCTCTACCCTGATCATTCGTGCTGTTGACAGTGCATCTGCAACGTCAAGCATGGAAATGACTCCACAGGGTAGTGGATTTTTTACTGTTAATGGTCCTATCATTCAGACTGATGCACAGTTCTTCTTGCAAGGTGATCAAAACCCTGCAAAGAGAGTGCAATTCAACGTTGATACAATCTCAACTCAGTCTGGCACCCGTCGTTTCGATCTACCTAACGTAGGTACAAACACAAGCACCACTATTCTGGCGAATGATACTTTCCAGACTGTTACAAACAAGACGATCATTATTAAAGACGGTGAGTTGCAGATCACAGGATCTACTTCAACTGATAAGATCGCAAAATTTGAGTGTGACGCTTGGGAAAGTCCTGGTCAGCACACTTACAAGTTGCCTGACTTTGGTGCTGCTAATACTCAGTCTACTTTGTTGGACGACATCTCTGACCAAAATGTTTTCAACAAAAACATGGTCAACCCCACATTCTCTAACACTCCCTCAACAGATGAAGAGAATGACCCCACAAGGTATGTGATCTTTGACTCTTCACTGTTAAGTAATAACCGTGTGGTGACTTTCCCTGATATGAATATTAGGGTAGTTGGTGAAGCATCGTCACAGACACTTAGTAACAAGATTTACAAAGGTGCAATCTTTGCTGACGTTGGTGATGATACTAGAAAGATCCAATTGGATCTCAGTAACATTGAGGACAACCAAACCTATGCGTTTAGTTTCCCTGATGATGATCCAGCAGCACCTTTGAATAACGGCACAGCATCTAACATGTTGGTTGCTGAAAGGAAGACACAAACTCTTTATAATAAAACGTTAGAACTGGCGAAGATAAATAACCCAGAAGACGTTAACGGCATCATGACTATTGATGCCAGCAACTTGACTGGAGCACGCTCCATTCAGTTCCCTGACGCTGATGCAACACTTCTATCCACTAATAACATTAGTGATGTTGCAATTAGTTTCGGTGGAGCACTTGCCGCACCTGTGTTAGGTGGGCAACTAAGACTACAATCATTTTTCCAAGCAGGTTGGTAATTAACAAATGACAGCAGGAAGACTCGCAGCTAAAAAACCAGGAGCGACCGCTAATACGGTCCTCTATCGTTGTCCTACTACCGTAACTGGCAGCACAGTTGTTAATGTGTGCAACCAGTCTGGTAGTGGTGCCACTTATCGGATGGCATTAAGGGACTACGATCAGGTGCTGCACCTAGATGGACCCGAATCTGAGAATGGTGGATCGGCATCTACTTATAAATTTGCCAAGGGAAATCCCATCTCGGCATATAAAGTTACTCTAAACCCTGGTTTTAGCTTTGGTGATGCTATTCCTGGCACTGAGTTTACTACCACCAACAACTCAACTGGTAAGATCCTTGATATTTTCAAGGCATCGGGTGAGGTTGTCTACTATACACAGGTAAAGGAGATCTCCAACACTCAATTTACTCCTGACAGTATTGCAGGTGAATTTGTTGGTGGTGAGACTGTAACTGGAGGTGGATCTGGTTATACTGCTGTATATCGTGGTGGTGACTCAGTTGGAGCATATTTTGAATATACTCCTTATGCTACTGGTGTTACAACCATGGCATTCTCCCGCACAACGGGTCTTGCTGATGGCATGTATGTGACTCTAGGTGAGTTGGGTGATACAGATGCTGAAGTTGTTGTGATCGCTGCATCTGGTATCAATGATCTTGTTGACCAAGTAACTGTTACCCGTGCTCAGTTAAATACCAGTGCTCGTGTAATTCCTGCTGGTCTTGCATCTAATGCATGGTCTGCATCTGCTGTTGTTACAACTATTAACGAGGGTGCAACTTTTGTCACTGGTGACTCAACTCTAACTGTTACTGACTCTACTGGATTTGTATCTGGTGGTGTTGTCCTAATTGACAACGAACTCTGCGCTATTGATCAGGTTAACGGTAACGACCTTACTCTGACTCGCTCTAGATATGGCACTGCTGATGTTGATCATAACGATGGTGTTAACGTTACTCTGCTGACAGATAACGGCACCTATCTGGTCAACTACTTCCAAGAAGGAGAATCAATTACTGGATCCACATCCAATGCTTCTGCTGGTCTTAGTTTCTTAACTAACCAGAGTGCAGTTGTTGAAAATAGGTATGTAAGTAGTTTAACTGGAGCTTCTGCTACTGATCATGTTTATGTCGGTCAGTTATCGCTTAACATTGACCTTACTTATAAGTTTGATCTAAGTAATGCTTCTAATGCAAACTATCCTCTGAAATTCTCTGGTGATGCTGTAGAGGGTCCTAATGACGCTACTCCTGGCACAGAATATACTCAGGGTGTTAGTAAGGTAGGTACTGCAGGTCAAGCAGGTGCATACACATCGATTTCTATCGATGAGAATACCTCAATTTCACTGTTTGTATACGCAGATGGCACTGTTGGTAGTCCTCCTGCTGCAACAACTGGTATCGGTTTTAATATTGGCGTCCAAACTGATCCTTCTTACGAGCAAGTCTATATCTATGATGTTGGTGGTGAGCCCCTGATTGCAGGTGATAGTTTCACTGTTAACAACGTAACCCAAACTGTCCAACAGAGTGGCATTGTTGCTGGACCTTATGGTTATGTGATGGATTGGGATCCTGCAAAAGCACACTTGAAGGTTGCTTTAGGTGAAGGATCTACTACATTTGCAGATAACACTGAGTTTCTTGACTCACCTACATTAAATAATGGCACTCGTATCATGACTAAAGCAGTCACTGGTAAGATTCTGTCTGTTGACACTGTTGGTGCTGCTGATGCTGCTCGTGTTGCTAACACATATAGTAATTTGACCGCAAATGCCACTGCTGCAGCAGGTGATATTGCCAAGGCAAAATTCACTGTAGTTGTTGACGGGTCTGGTGCTGCAACTGTCACTATTGTTGATGGTGGCGAAGACTTCGTTGCTGCTGAAACTATTCAAATCAATGATTCACAACTAGGCAACGGTGGTGGTGCTGCATTAACATTTAATGCTGCTACTGTCTCTACTGCTGAGCAAACAGGATCCACTGGACTTTACGGTGCAGAAGATTACCTCTACTACGATAATGCTATTGCAGCAAATGATACAGAAAAGAATTCTGGTATCGTAGTGGGTCCAGGACAGAACCTGCTCGTCTATTCTTCTGCTGCTGATCTAAGTTACGTTGTTAATGGTTTCGAGTCTCCTTCGGATGATCTCACTGTTATCAACATGACTAAGATTTCAACTGAAGATGACGGTGGCGCTGCTCCATAGTCTTGACCCTTAATAAATAACCATATAGCAGGACTCTTATAGAAGATGGCATTAACACGTCTTAAAAATATAATCACGTCAAGGACTGGGCGTATTATTTACGTCAACCCTGATGACTTTGATGCATCGGACGCATTTGATAACCGAGGTAACTCGGCATTGCGTCCATTTAAGTCGCTGCAACGTGCCTTCCTTGAAGTGGCACGTTTCTCGTATCGTGTTGGTCTAAGTAATGACGAATTTGACGCATTCAGTATCTACCTGTATCCATCAGAGTATGTTATTGATAACCGTCCTGGTCTTGCGGACTACAACCAGATCCAACCGTTTAATGAAAACACCAACTTTGATCTGACATCTGCTAGTAATGAGCTTTATAAATTTAATTCAACTCGTGGTGGTGTTATTTGCCCTCGTGGTGTCTCTGTTGTTGGTTCGGACCTTCGTAGAACCAAAATCATTCCGAAATACGTCCCTTATCCCACGGTACAGGGTAGTCTCGGTATTACTGCTGCTAATGAACCTGGCCCTTCTGCTATCTTTAGGTTAACTGGTGGTTGTTATTTCTGGCAGATGTCCTTCTTTGATGGGGACAATACTGGTGTCTATTATAGAGATGACCTGAGTCAGATTGCACCTAACTTCTCACACCATAAGATTACTTGTTTTGAGTATGCCAACGGTGCTGATCTAGAGCTCTACTATCAGAAGATCTCTAAAGGTTATGCAGTTATTCCTGATACTTCAGGTTTGCCATCACAAGACCAGTTGCAACCAAGGGTCGAGGAAAACAGAATCGTTGGTCCTATTTCCGACGAATTTGCAGTCTCACAGATCATCCGAAATGGACAAACCGCCACAGCATTCACCGTTGATGAACTTGGTAACCCGAAGAATCATGGATTCTCCGTGGGTGTCGCTGTTAATATTTCTGGGGTTACAGGTCCTACTGACCAAGATGCTCTCCTCTATAATGGATCATTCCTGGTAACATCTGCACAGGGTAACCAGTTTACCTATCAGATGTCAGCAGAGCCCTCAGGTAATGCTTTGGGTAGTAATGTCCTAGTTAAGGTTGAGATCGACACGGTTGACTCTGCCTCACCATATGTCTTTAACCTATCACTAAGAAGTGTTTGGGGTATCAACGGTATGCACGCCGATGGTAGTCAAGCAACTGGATTTAAGTCGATGGTTGTGGCACAATTCACTGGTATTTCCCTTCAAAAGGATGACCGTGCATTCGTGCTGTATAACCCCAATACAGGAAACTATGAAGCACAAGCTTCTGGATCTGGCGCACACATTAACGGACTATGTAAGTATCGTAAAGGGTGGCGTCACGTCCATATCCACGCATCCAATGATTCATTCATTCAGGTTGTGTCTGTGTTTGCTGTGGGATTTGGTGACCATTTCTTTAGTGAGTCTGGTGGTGACTTATCCATTACTAACTCAAACTCTAACTTCGGAAATACATCGCTGCGAAGCAAAGGTTTCAAAGCAGCATCATTTACTAAGGATAAAGCTGGGCAAATTACCCACGTTATTCCTCCCAAGTCGCTGTCAGATGTTGATGAAATTTCAATCAACTGGGTCACAATTGATATTACCAAGACCCGATCTGTAGCAGACCCAACTAAACTATTCATATATGGATACACAGTAGAAACTGGAAGACCACCAAGTAAGGTCCAAGGTTATACTGTTGGTGCGAGAAGAGACGACGTTAACACCCCTGACCGTCTATATGTCCTCTTGCTTGCATCTGGCGCGTCTGAACCCACTGCACACTATGCAGACGTTAATCCTTCTGGTAAGGAAGTAACTGGCACCCGTGCTGGTGATGATGAATCACCACTCAAGTGGGATAGTAGCAACAATCAATGGTATATTCAGGTTGACGGTAACGCAGCACAGAATACCATTTATACTACGCTACAAGCAAACTCACTCTATCAAAACCTCGGATTCACACCTACGACATACATTCGTCGTGTGCCTGATGCTCGTAACTTGGTTGACAGAGTATATCGTTATCGCTATGTGCTGGACAAAGATGCATTCCCAGTGCCTAGAGAACCCATCACTGGTTTCGTATTACAACCTAGATCCAGTGAGACAAACTCTCCTGCATACAGTAAGACATACTATGTCTATGCTACTGAGACATATCAAACATTTGAAAGAGGTGTTACCGATGGTATCTACTATCTGACACTGTTGAATGCTTCAGTATCACCATCTACCTCTAACTTCAACGACTTCTTCTTCTCACAGCAGACAGTTGACCTCTATCCTGCATTCGATAGAGATAACCCTGTTGCTGATCCTGCAGCATCTGTGTCTATTGCAGACAACGAAACTCTAGGTTTAGTTACTACAACTGATGGTGCATCTCCTGTCCCCAATAAGGATACAGAGAGATCTATTACAAAGGAATCATCACAATTCTTCCTGCTTGAGAGTGAGAATAACTTAGGTTATAACACTACATCTAACGTGCTGAATGGTATTTCTGTCACGGCACGCCTAGGTGAAGCAGAAGATCGTAAGATCCCATTGAAACTTAACGCTGACAATAGTGTCCAACCTATTCTCTGTGAATTGAGAAGATACTCTATTCTTAGAGCATCTGGTCACACGTTTGAGTATCTTGGTTTCGGTCCTGGTAACTACTCAACTGCATTCCCATCTACACAGGTGGAAGTGCTCAGTCCTGCCCAAGTTCGCCTGTCTCAGTCACTGAAAGAAGCAGCAGGTGTTGCATACTACTCTGGTGTTAACTCTGATGGTGAGTTGTTTGTTGGTAACCAAGTTATTAACCCAGTTACAGGTCAGATCACTAACGAAGATATTGCACAACTTAACGTGTTGGGTGAAGAAGGTACAACCATTGAGACATTCTCTGAGTTGGTGCTGACTGATAAACTAACTGTTATTGGTGGTGCATCTAACCAGTTGGAATCTGTATTCTCTGGTCCTGTAACCTTCCAGAAGAAGATTACGTCACAGGATACTATCCAGACAGTTAACTTCACCCTGTCGAATGATGACGGCACGGTGCTAAGAAACATCCTCATGGCAGAAGAGGATTCATTAGGTAACCCCGAAGTTGATGCTACTGAAGCATACAACAGCGGTGATCTCTGCTATAACATTGATTGGGCACCAGGCACTGCTTTGGGTTGGATTTACGACTCAGGTGTATGGTATAAGTTTGGTCTAAGTGATACTACACCTATCACATCTAATAGATTCAGTGGTGAAACACATTATGGTATTGGCATCGCACCCGATGCATCCAATCGCATGAAAATTGCTGGCAACGTAATGGTTAGCGGTGACATTGATGTTACTGGTAAATATGGTTGCGCTGATAAATACTCTCTGGCGACTGGAATTAATAATGGAAACAACGGCGTGATGTATACAGGCAATGGATCAACGTCATCCTTTGCTATCTCGCCTGGTCATAATGCATATTCGTTATTAGTATTCTTGAATGGTGTTTGTCAACGTCCTGGGACTGACTACACAGTCACTGCTAACGCTGTAGATTTCTCAGTTGGCACTATTCCACAGACTGGAGACGCTATTCAAATCCGTGAATTGGTTATCTAAAAAAATAAATAGTTACACTAATCGGGGTCTCGAATGTCCACTAAGATTATAGGAAACCAGATTGATCAGGTTACCCGTGCCATTGTTGAGGCATTGCAGGTAACCGAGCAGATCAATCTTCCTTCACTCAATCAATCTGCTGTTAATGCCTTAGGTACTCCTGCCTTTGGCACTTTGGTGTATAACAGCACCGAAGATATGGCGCAGATCTATAAAGCAGATGCTGCTCAAGGTGTTGCTGGTTGGGATGATGTTGGTGGTGGTGGTCCTTCACTGGGTGAAGATTCGATCATCAGGACAAACGGGAAAAATATTAAAGAGAATATAACTGTTGGTGCTACTGCTAATGGTGGTCTAGAGTTTGCTAACGGTGCCACGATTGGTCCTGTGCAGATTGATAATGGATTCACAGTTACCATTGAGAATGGTGCTGCATGGAACATTATCGGTGAGGAAGACTCCAGCACTGCAGAATTTACAGAGATTACATCTGGGAATATTACTAGCACAGGGACGTTACACTTCTCTGAAACAAAAGAAAGTCTGACTTTCTACAACACCAGTGGTAATATCACCCACGATTTTAACAACAATAATGCTATCTTTGTTGAAAAATCTGGCGGTGGTAATTTCACCCTAAGTATTAATAATATGCCCACAGATAACGCGGCATATACAATCACTGTTGTTATTAACGACGCTGGTGGTACTGGTGTCCCAGATACAGTTAATGTAGATGGTCAACAACAAACGATTAAGTGGGCAGGTGGATCTGCCCCTGGGCATAGTGGTGGTGCGGTTTGTGTGGTATCTTTATCATTCATTGCATTCAACACTGGTAGCACAGGTCAGTTTACAGTATTAGGTAGTGGAGGAAACTTCGAGTCATGAGCATTGGATTTAGTGGTAAGTTTTCGGCACTTGGTGCAACTATTGCAACCAAAGGTGGTGGTGGCGCTGGAGGTGCAGGCGGCGGTGGCGGTGGTGGTCCTGCTGCAGCATTCACTGGTCAATATAATGCGGATGCTTCAGGTGGCACTACCGTTACAATCAATGCCGAATCAAATGGTGGCACAGGATATGATGATATTACGCTAACCATTAATTCGCCCATTTCTGCCACAATGTATATGTGGGGAGCAGGTGGTGGCGGCACTAAAAGAACTGGTGGTCAGACAGGTGGAGGTGGTGGATATTCCAAGGGCGATTATACTTTCCAACCTGGCACATATAAAGTTATGGTAGGTGGAGCAGGTGAGGGTGGATCTCAGTCTCCTTCGCCCAATGATGCATATAGAGGAAATAATACTGGCGGTGGTGACTCTGGTGCTAACACTGGAGGCAATGGCGACGGTGGCGGAGGCGGTGGTTTGACTGGTGTCTTCTCATCCTCATATTCATATAGCAATGCAATCATCATCGCTGCAGGCGGTGGTGGTGGATCAGGTGACACTGCTAACGGTGGCGGTGGCGGTGGGTCATCAGGCAATAATGCTGGTAACTGCTGCTCTCGTGGTGGCGGCGGAGCATCACAGAATGGTGGTGGATCTGCTGGTAACGCTGGCGCTAACGGCAGCACAGGTACTCAACTTAACGGTGGCAACGGTGGTAGCACTGGCGCTGGCGGTGGTGGAGGTTACTGGGGTGGTGGCGGAGGTGGTTCGTCAGGTCCAGGTGCTGGTGGCGGTGGATCAGGATACACTGGTGGTGTAACTGGTGGCACCATGTCTAATGGATCCACTGGAGGAAACTCTGCCACAGGTAGTAATAGACCTAGTAGTTCTGTTGGACGTGGCGGCAACTCTGGTGGTCGTGGAGGCGGTGGCGCAATCGTCTTCGTGTTCTCATAAATAAAACGTAGGAATTAAAGTAGCATGGCACAGCTAAATGTAAACGCTATTAAAGACTTAGGGGGTATCGGTGGATTCACCCTGTCTAGTGGTGGATTGACTGCTAACGGCACGTTAACCGTTACTAATCTCTCAGTTGATGGGACTATTGCAGGCACTTCAAGTTATATTATCCCAAACCCATCGTCGTATCAGGGTAAATTCCTGACAAATAATGGTGCGGTCCTTCAATGGGGTGACCTGAGCAGTGCTGCTGGTGTTAGATCCATGCAAGTATGGACTTCTAATGGTACTTGGAGCAGACCATCTGGTGTTAAAACTATCATGGTTACTGTGACAGGTGCAGGTGGTGGAGGTAGCGGATACTGTGAATCTGGTGGTGCTGGTGGCACTTCACAGAGACAAGTTGATGTGACCAATGTATCATCAGTTTCAGTCACTATTGGTAACCCAGGTGGAGGCACTAATTATTCTGGTTGTGGTGGAAGTGGCAACTCTTCTTCCTTTGGATCCTATTGTAGTGCAGGTGGTGGACTCGGCGCAAACTGTAGTCAACAGCACGCAGGCGGATATGGTGGTAACGGAAGTGGCGGGACCCTCAACATCTACGGGGGTGGAGGTAACGGACACGGATCACACTACTCATATGGTAACCACACCGCTGGAGTGAGTTACTTCGGTGGGACACAACCAGCATCCCACGGTCAAGGAAACTATTCTCACAGACACCAGTCTCATGCTGCATGGGGCGCTGGTGGTAATGGTGCTCAGCACGGTAACAGAGGTGCTAGAGGACGTGAGGGTGTGGTCGTAGTCCACGAATTCTACGGATAAATACTAAAAAAGAGACTATTATGTCACAGATTAGAGTATCATCTATCAAAGATCTTTCTGATAGCACTGGATTTCTCCTTTCCACAGGTAAAATTCATGCTATCGGGACGTTGACTGTCTCTAACATTGTCATTAACGGCAAGATTAGTGGTAACAGTGACTATATTATCCCCAATATGTCTGGTAACGCAGGTAAATACCTGAGAGCAGGTGCATCTGGTCTTGAGTGGGCAGGTGCTGGTGGTGGATCTGGTATCAGATCTATGCAAGTGTGGACATCTAATGGCACTTGGACTAGACCCAGTAACTGTAAATCTATCATCGTAACTGTTACTGGAGCAGGCGGTGGTGGATCTGGTCACTGTGAATCAGCAGGTGCAGGTGGCACGTCTGAAAGAGTTCTTGATGTGACTAATGTCTCATCAGTTTCTGTTACTATCGGCAATCCTGGTGGTGGCACAAACTATGCAGGATGTGGTGGTAACGGTAACTCCTCGTCTTTCGGTAGTTATTGCTCTGCATCTGGTGGATATGGTGCTAACTGTCGTCAACAGCACGCAGGTGGTATTGGTGGTAATGGATCAGGTGGCACCCTAAATGTATACGGTGGCGGTGGTAATGGTCATGGATCACACTACAGTTATGGTAACCATTCCTCTGGTAGATCATATTATGGTGGTGGACAACCATCATCTCATGGTCAAGGAAACTATTCCCATAGACATCAATCACACGCCGCATGGGGTGCTGGTGGTAACGGATCTCAGCATGGTAACCGAGGTGCTAGAGGACGTGAGGGTGTAGTTGTAGTCCAAGAATTCTTCGGATAAATACTAAGTCAAGGCATTACGAAATGAGCGTCTTAAAAGTCACTACAGTAAAAGATCCCTCTGGTGTTGGAGGTTTTACCCTCAACAGTGGATCTATCACTGCGAACGGTGAATTAAAGGTCACCAACCTTAACATCAACGGCAGTATTTCTGGATCATCTACTTACGTTGTGCCCGCTTTTAGTGGTTCAGGTGGTAGATATCTATCCACGGATGGTAGCAATCTGCAGTGGGCAGCAGTTTCTGCTACAGGTGGATTCAGATCCATGCAAGTATGGACTTCTAATGGCACTTGGTCTAGACCAAGTGGTGTTGCATCAATTAAAGTCGTCGTAGTCGGCGCTGGTGGCGGGGGATCAGGTTATTGTGAATCAGCAGGTGCTGGTGGTTGCTCACAAAGAGTTATTGATGTAACTAATACATCAAGTGTTTCTGTTACTATTGGTAATCCAGGTGGTGGTACTAACTACGCTGGATGTGGTGGTAATGGTAACTCATCAAGTTTCGGATCATTCTGCTCAGCATCGGGCGGATATGGTGCCAACTGTCGTCAACAACATGCTGGTGGAATTGGCGGCAATGGATCAGGTGGTACGCTAAATGTTTATGGTGGAGGTGGCAACGGTCACGGATCTAACCACTCTTATGGTAACCATGCGGCAGGATCTTCCTACATGGGTGGATCTCAACCATCATCACATAACCAGTCAAACTATTCACATAGACACCAATCTCACGCAGCGTGGGGATCTGGTGGTAACGGATCAAGAAACGGCAACCGAGGCGCAAGAGGTCGCGAAGGTGTTGTTGTAGTTTACGAATACTACAGCTGATAAATAACAACGAAGGAGATTTTAATCTATCATGGCTAAATGGGCAATCTGCGACGCAGCGACAGGTCAACTTAACGACATCTGCGATGAAGAAGATAAGTTTGAGATCTATGAAGGTCCAGACTCTAGTATGAAGTGGGTGCCAGTCCCTGATGATGTCACCTATGAGCACACTATGATCAATGGAGTTGTAGTTCATAGGGATGATCTTGAGGACATCAAAGCGCGTGCAGAAGTTACTCGCGTGCTAGCATATGGCACTGTTGGTCAGCAACTAGACATGCAATTTGCAGATGCTGCTAACGGCACTACAACTTGGAAAGATCATATTGATAATGTGAAAGCAACCACAACGGCACCTCGTACTATTCCTGAATTTGTGCCTAATCCTAGGCATCAGCAACTAGAAGGACGTAAGTCATGGGAAGATTGGGTTGACAATTGGACCCCACCTGTGTAAGATAGTGATCTAAAGTCTAGGACTTTCTTTATTATATGAAAATTTGTATTGTTGGTGGCGGATCGTCTGGTTGGATGACCGCCTCTACTCTTGTAAGAGCATTTCCAAATTGGGATATAACCCTGATTGAATCGCCCAAAGTTGCCAGTGTTGGTGTGGGTGAATCTACGACGCAATTGTTTAGACAGTGGACGCATTTCCTAGGTCTTAAAGATGAAGAGTGGATGCCTGCATGTGATGCAACTTATAAGATTAGTGTAAGGTTTCATAATTTTAATAAAGTTGGTGATAGACCTTGGCAGTATCCTTTTGGTTTGCCAAGAACTGATGTTGATGTCCCACCAGATGTGTGGTGGTATGCTCAGGCAAAACGTGGGTGGACTAATGATAAGTTTGCCAGAGACTTTTATGTAACAGCATATTGTGCTGAAAAGAATTTGCTGCCTGTTGATCATGAATACTTTAAGATTGGTGGACAAACAGGGTTTCACTTTGATGCAGTTAAGTTTGCAAACTGGTTGAAGGAAAACTATGCAATACCTCGTGGTGTAAGGTATGAGCAAGAGCATGTAACTAGGGATATATTGAATGAAGACTATGATCTATTCTTTGATTGTACTGGATTCAAATCACTGCTGAATGATAGTGAGTGGATTGATTACAGTGACTATCTACCTAACAATAGAGCATGGGTAACACGTCTTCCTTATATTAATAAAGAAGAGGAGTTGAAACCTGTCACTGATTGCACTGCATTGTCATCAGGATGGGTGTGGAATGTGCCGACATGGGAGAGAATCGGCACAGGATATAATTTCTGTGATAAGTATATCTCTGTAGATGATGCATTGCATGAGTTTGCAACTCACCTCAAGGTTGATAGTGATGAGCATGGATTTAGACTGATAGAATATAAGACAGGACGTAAGAAAGAGATATGGAATGGTAAGGTCATTTCTATTGGTTTGAGTGCAGGATTCATCGAACCTCTAGAGTCAAATGGTCTGCTATCTACACACACATTCTTAACACAATTCTGCCGAGTAATGGCAGGTAAGGATCATGTCACTCAGTTTATGAGAGACACCTTCAATAACAACTCCAACTATAATTTTGATGGGTTTGCATCTTTCGTTGCACTGCATTATGCAATGACTCAACGCAATGACTCACCATATTGGAGAGCAGTTTCTAATATCAGATATCCATATAATAATCTGTTTAAGTCTGCTCAGATCAATTACATGGAGCAATCAATTCACTTCCCTATTAAGATTACATGGGAGAGTGATTCATTGTTGTGTGTGATGGCAGGACATGGATGGAATCCATTTAATGATGTTATACTAGATGAAATGGAATTCTTTGGTGGTGTGCCTACTAATGCTCGTGCAAATACATTTGAGATCCCTCCTTATCAGGGTATAGATACTATGACGACACCGCTTAATTATTATTTGAGGACATTATATGCGAGTTGAATCTATTGTTATTGTTGGTGGTGGTAGCAGTGGTTGGATGACAGCAGCAATGCTATCCAAAACATTCCCTAAGATGCAGATTGGTCTGATTGAAGGTGCTGAGGGACCAATTGGTGTGGGTGAGTCTACATTAGGACACTTCAATCGATTCCTAAGAAGATTGGGATTGAAAGATAAAGACTGGATGCCTGCATGTAATGCAACTTACAAGACATCAATTGCATTTAAGAATTTCAGAGATGGTAAGGGAGAGAGATTCCAATATCCATTCGGAGAGTTTGATCTATTTGATTATAAAGACTCACTGATGAGATACTTTGAGTTGCAATGTGAATATGGTATGGAGAAGTATCCACCAGAGCAATTTGCTAACTTTGCAAACAATCAGACATACTTAGCAGATCGATGTAAGATCTCTGCCGATGCTATCCCTGACTGCATTTATAGTATGGACAAGGACACTGCATATCATTTTGATGCAGGATTGTTTGGTAACTTTTTAAGAGATACCATCTGTATTCCTAATGGTGTGTTACATCTCAAGGGCACGATTGAGAAGGTGATGAAGAACCCTGATGGTAGTATTGACTCACTTGTTACTGATCAGGATGGACTAATCAAAGCAGACTTATATGTTGACTGCACAGGTTTCAAGTCACTGTTACTTGAGCAGCACATGGGTAGTGAGTTTATATCATTTAAGGATAAACTATTCAATGATACAGCACTAGCAACACAGATTCCATACTCTGATCGTGAGAATCAGATGGAAACATATACTGACTGTGTTGCAATGGATGCAGGATGGGTATGGAATATCCCACTATGGAATCGTGTTGGCACAGGATATGTTTATGCATCAGATTATATCAATGAGTGTGAGGCAGAGGTAGAGTTTAGAGAGTATCTCAGTGAGAGATATACGCCTGAAATTGCTAAAGATGCCAAACTACGCAAGATCGATATCAAACATGGTAAACGTGATAAGGCATGGGTTAAGAATGTTGTGGGCATTGGATTGTCCTATGCATTCTTAGAACCTCTAGAATCTACTGGACTGATGACAACACATGAGAATGTCTTGCTGTTGTGTGATACTCTAGAGAAAAGACAGGGATTCTATGCTAGAATGGAGCAGGACGCATTTAACTACAGTTGTGATAACATGATTGAGGCAATGAAGTGTTTCGTTGCACTTCACTATGCACTCAGTCAACGTGATGACAACCAATACTGGAGAGATTGCACTAACATTAACTTTGATATTGACCCTGCATGGAGACATTCAACCAGGGTTGCTCATGGTAATACAGTTGTTATGCTTGAAGGTATGGAGAATGCATTTAATAACCTAGAGCAACATAGTGGATCTATCTACATTGCTGCTGGTCAGGGTTATCGTCCATTCTCAGAAGGAATGTATCACGAGAAGAAGTCTACTACTCCTCAATTAGATGAGTGGGAGGATGACATCCATGATATTCATACTAAATACCAACAAGACCGACAAACTATGATCGACTGGGTTGATCAACTACCATCACACTATGAGTACCTGAGGGACAACATTTATGATCTTCAAGAAGAAGAAACCGTGGGTTAGATTCTATTCCGTTGATCCTGGAGTTGCTGAATTGCAACCATGGATACCTGCAGCAAAACTGCATCGTAAATGGCGGACAGCAGCACTAAAAGAAGGTGCTAGTAAAGAGAAACGCTGCCCATATCTCAGAGTAACTAAACTCTGGGAGAGAATGACTGCCGAATTAAATGGTGAGGATAGCATCCCTGAGTTATACGAACATGCCGTAACATGCCCTGCATTGCGTGATGTTATGGACTCAGGTTATGTGTTAAAATGTCCTGCTGATATTCTGATCAAGACTGATGGCACTGGTGTAAATTTCCAGTGGTTGTCACAAATGAGATTCTGTACTCAGATGGGTCCAGGAAAATATGTGTCAGCACATATTCCTCAACAAACTGAGGGTATGCGTCACCTAATTGATCAGAATAAAGATGTACTTGACTGGACAATTAAACTAGAGTTGCCATGGAGAGTGCAAGCACATCCTGATCTGGTGTTTATTCAAATGCCTATTCCCTACTGGGATGAGGATAGATTCACACCACCCACAGGTGTAGTTGATCCATCGTATTCATACGAGATTAACTTACAACTATTCTGGCATAAGATTGAGGAAGGTGAGTATCTGATTAAAGCAGGCACTCCACTCTGTCAATGGGTGCCAGTGCATAGAAGTTTCCTAAGTAATAGGAACATTGATTTTCACTGTGAGACTGCCAATGAGGCAGATTTTGAAAACAATGCTATCATGGAGTATCAACGCCATAAATCCTTTATGGAGATGGAGACTCTCAAGGAGCGTATTGCTTCTCACAAGGTAATCCTTGCACTAAATAAAAACATCAAGAGGTTTATGTAACTATGGCACAAGAACAAGACGTGCTCGAAGTCTCACTCGCTGAAGAAGCGGGAGTTAAGACTGAAGAAGAGAAACGTGAAATGGTAGGTGAGATTGAAGGTCTCATCAGTTTTGATCAACTCACTCAGAATTTTATCCAACAGTATAATGATCTCAAAGTTGAGTATATTAAACTGCAGGAAGCACTTGACAACATGCATTACACTTCTACGATCACAAAGATCTCTCTAGAAGAATTGCAAGTCAAGAGAGATTTAATGAATAAACTCTCTGGTGCTGTTGAAGCAATGTCTCTGTATAAGAAGCATGTTAACCCAGAAGTCACTGATCGTGAGTTTACCTTTGAAGATGAAACTGCTCTAGTATCTGATGGAGATTCTTGATAAGTTCCTACCCTTTAGGATGTGGGATGAGGTCTATGGGACCTTTCTAGGTAATAATTTCCCATGGTATTATTACCCATTTGTTACTAATTCAGATGAAGAAACACAAGCAGATAGATTTCAGTTTGTGCATATTATTTCTGACATTAACAAGGGATATATCAGCAGCACTGCAGAAGATGTCGTTAAGATCTTTAATGATAGACTCAATGCATATGCTATTCTTAGGATTAAAGCAAACCTAACAACATATCAAGATCCTCCTTATGTGCCACCATTTCATGTAGATTTGGATAACAAACTTGCAGACATAAGTAAGACTGCCATTTTCTATGTGAATGATACAAATGGTGGCACTGAGTTAGAAGATGGTACATTAATTGAAGGTAAAGGTAACCGACTGGTTATCCTTCCAGGCAATGTAAAACATCGTGGTATTGGTCAGACTGATGTGTCAAGCAGATGTGTGCTTAACTTTAACTATGTGGAGAAATGAAAACTGAATTGATATTTCCAACACCAGTTTGGAAGTTTGATAATGTAGGTGTAGACAGAGAACTTCTCACTGATTTTGTATATCATGTGAAGGATGAAGATCCTGAGGGTCGTAAACAATCTAATGCTGGTGGATGGCAATCACATGACTTTATTGATAGTGTCATGGATAACAATCCATTGAAAGATATTAGAGATGCTATCATGGAGCGAGCATATGCTGCTGCTGATGAGTTTGGATTCAGTGATTACTCATTGAAAATGATCAACATGTGGATCAATATCAATAACAAAGGTGCATCTAATCATCTCCACACACATCCTGGTGGTGTGTTGTCTGGTGTATATTATTTGAAACTGCCTGACTGTTGTTATGGTAACCTCTCATTCATTCGTGATCTTAATTACTCACAGATGAAAGAATACTGGGGTGATGGTAACAACGTGCATCGATGGGATCACATGAATGAGACAGAGCATGATGTATTCCCAGAAGAGGATCAACTCGTAATCTTTCCAGCATGGTTACAACATGCTGTAGGCACATCATCTGGTGAAGGTGATAGAATCTCTATCTCATTTAATATAACTGCATTCTCTAATCATTATCATGAAATATATCCAGGTAGATGATCTACTAACACCAAGTTATCTCAAGAGGTTATATACTCTGACCTCAGGGATGAATGGATTCCCATGGTTTTTTCTATCTGAGGATATTAGTTACACACCTACAACTGCACAGTTTGGTGAAGTGCCACTAGGTGATATTCCAGAGCAGCAAAAGACTCTGGGATTTACTCATGTACTGTTAGATCAGGAGGGCGTAGAGAGTCCATTTCTGCCTATGTTTCAACCACTACTAGATAGTGTGAGTGATGCATTACCTTATCCTGTTGAATTCTTTCGTGCTAGGTTGGCATTACAACTAGCAAACGGCAAAGACTCACACAACGGACCACATACTGATCATGAGAGTGATCACTATGCAGCATTATTTTATCTACATGACAGCAGTGGTGACACTGTATTCTTTCATGAGTATGATAATCCAATGTATGGTGATGTTAACCAACGCTGGACAAAAGCAAGAACACAGTCATATAATGAGTGCTTCAGATCAACACCGAAAGCAAATAAACTATTTGCATTTGATGGTCATCAATTCCACTCATCATCTAACCCAACGACTAATGCATTCAGGGTTATATTGAATCTTAATTTTTATTGTGAGCATGATCTATTCGATTTTACAAAGTCTTGACAAAGACTGGAGCACTGATGACAGTCCACACTATTGGCAGGGTATAGTCAAAGACCCTGAGAATTATGCTACCTACAAAGATGTGGAGTATTGTCTCAACAACCCACAATTTTTTGATGTACAGTTCATTGATAGGATTAGCAATACTTTCATACCATTGCCAACACATGAAAGATGTTGGTCACGTCCACACATGGAGCAGCGTGATATCATTGAGTGCTGGCATCATGGTCACAATGTTATCATCAACAATTTTGATCAGATTGATAGACAACGCCAGCAGATCATGCATGGTATTGAGGAATCATTCCCGCAAATTAGAGCATCGATGCACATATATGCTGGACTGAAAGATTGCAAATCATTTAAGATTCATGAGGACTATGCTAATAACTTCATCGTACAAGTGGATGGAGAGACACATTGGCGTGTATATAATAACCGAGCATCTAATATAGTTGGACAGATACATGAGTGGAGTCTGACACACGATGACCTAGATTGTGCAATCGATGTTACAATGAAACCTGGGGATGTATTATACATTCCTGCTAGATGTTATCATCATGCACAACCCTCAGGTAAACGATTAAGTGTTAGCATCCCTATGCAACATGGTTACCCTCACCTTAAACCACGCGACAGACACTGGTATGAAATCTTATAATCCATTCCCCATCATTCATCGATGTAAGTATGATTTTGGGTTTGAAGATTCAAAACTACAAGCAAGGACCATGGGTCACATGGTAGCAGCACAACAAGTGATCGACGACAACAACTATGCCACCCATGAGAAAGGTGGAGGGACTACAAGTGTGGTCATTAATAGAATCACACCACCTCATATATGGGAGGAGTTTGAAGATTTTATGCCATGGTTTTATGAGCGTATTAATAGGATTTGGGACCTATGGCATCTCACTCCAATGAATAAAATGCTGTCAGAATCATGGATCAATGTGCATCCCAATGGTGCATGGACATCAGAGCATCATCATCAAAATGTCACAGTAGCATGTGCTGCTTATCTATCAGTGCCTGAGGGTAGTGGTAGATTTATGGTGAAGAATCCATACTACCAATATAAACTATCAGAACCTCTTGATTATAATTATTATGACATGGGTATGGACTGGGAGTATATCGAGGTGCAAACTAATGATGTGTTATTCTTCCCAGGATGGTTGACACATAAGACTGAAGTTAATAAAACAAACAATGATAGATATGTTATGTCACTAAATGTAATGGGTAATTATGTCAATTAAAGTACATGATACAAACCTAGTGAGTGATGAGTTATTCTCTCAGGTTGTGCATCTCCCATATTATTATACTAGAGTTGATGTGCCACCCACACAATCACAACCTGAATTAGATCTAGCAGGGATGTATTGGACACACCAGTTTTATAACTATTGTCCAGTTGATGAACCTGATGAGTTGCAATCTCCAGGATTACATGGTAGTGAGAATCCATTGTGGACTGATGTGTTGACATATCTTGAAGCAACGTTGCCTGATATGCCAGCACGAGAAGAATGTTATGCAGCATATATCAACGTGCTTAAGTATAATGATAACCCAGGGATTCATTGTGATGCGCCATACTTTGTAGATGATAATAAGACTGTGTTGGTATATCTCAATGCAGAGTGGCATCCAAACTGGGGTGGTGAAACTATATTCTATGATGGTGACTTAGAACCACGACATATCGTGGCACCTAAACCAGGGCGTGTTGTTATGTTTGATGGGCGTATTCCTCACACTGGTAGACCACCAACGCCCAAGTTTATGTTTAACAGATACATCATGGCATTCAAATATATGGATACTGAGACTAGACATAAACTGTTTGTTGATCACATAATAAATAATATGCCACCCGTTGAAGATCAAGGAATCGCTGGATTAAATGTTGAAACTGTGAAAAACATTTGGAAATCTATGGACAACTGATCTTAATACGTTAACATACTCATGTCGGAGTATCACTCATGTTTAATAAGTCTGCCATCCTCTCACAGCAGGAGAAGTCCATCTTGAAGCACGCACTCTTCTTATATCAGAAGAATGCACATGAAAAACACGGTCACATGACAACCGTGCAGAATGAATCACTTAAAAGTATAGTTGACACACTACATTTGTAATGGAAATCTTACCTCTCTTCTCACAACCAGTTTATATTGACGTTGTTAATCTAGACTCCGATGTATTGAGGAGAGCAGAAAGAACACCCATGCAAGATATGTCCCTAGATGGTGCATACAAGAAGAATGGATCCATGTCACAGGACACACAGTGGTTATCTAATCACTTAGATGTCAAAGATATTGTTGATCAACACATGGACATATATGTGCATGAAGCATTAACAATCAGTCGTAAACACAGATTACAACATCAATCATCATGGATTAATCACCATGGTATTGGTGACAGCGCCGCTGAGCATACTCATGTCAATAGTATGTTTAGCGGTTGTTTGTATATTAAGGTGCCTGAGAATTGTGGTGAGTTTCGCCTGAGGATGCCCACCATGTTTCCGACTTACTTGACAAGCACCGTGCAACCTGATATCATGGAGAGCAACTACCTTAATCAACGGGAGTTTCCAATCGAACCATGTGAGGGGACTATTATTATCTTCCCATCTCACTTGCCTCACTATGTGTCACCCAGTGACACTGAAGAAGATCGCTACTCATGTGCCTTTAATTATTTCCTTAAAGGTCCATTTGGTTATGAAGACACTGCATTAACCTTATGACTATCCCACTCTTTATCTCTGAATCTGTGCCTAAAGAAGTAAGCAACATCCTACGATCTCTCGAAAAGGGTATGCCTGCAAGGTATAAAGACTTCGAGGGCACGATTGAATTCGTGAGTGATGAATATATCACTCTATGCATCTCCCAGAAACCTAATCCACCAGGATATAGACAACCATACAACAAATGCTGCATGTGCATCTATCCCCAATATTGGGACGATCTAGAGATCGAGGATGAGCACTTCTATGATCACAAAGCATTTAGGGGCACGACTGATGATCACCCAGGTAACGATATGCTACCAGACCTTGACAAGAGATGAGTTTTGCCTTATATTAGCGGAGTTGGCAACTATACTGCCAATTTCCAATATAAGGACAACACCATGAATATCAAAGATGCATTTGAGCACTGTAACATCAACGTGCCTACACATTATACTGGGGAGTTAATGCCCTATCGTTTAATGTACGTTGATGATTTTAAGATTGCCAAAGAATATCAGCGTCACATTTCACCTTCTGCCATTAAGAAAGGTGGAGCACTTGATCTCAACAAACTGACTCCAATCGTTGCATGTAAGCGCCCTGATGGCGATCATTATGTGGTTGATGGTCAACATCGCACCCTCAGAGTAATCAATAGTGATTACATTGGGAAGGTGCCTGTTGTTGTGTACGAGCATCCTGCAGATAGTACTATACTTGAATGCATGACACTTGAAGCACAACTATTCTTTGAATTGAATAGTCTATCCAAGAAACCTACCAAACTTGATGAAGTCAGAGCAGGTATCTTTACTAAAGATCCTAAATCTATGAGAGTATATGATTCTCTTATGGCATTGAATGCATGTGCAGACAATGTAGGATCACTAGAAGATAATGCACTTGAGGTGACAGTATTCTCGCATTTCTATATCTGTATCAATACAGACTATAAGAATGAATTACATAAAGTAATTGCGGGATGGCATCTCTATAAGGCATTGTTTCCCAAAGAAACAACACATAATATCAACAGTTATATGCTTCGAGCATGTTGTTTGATTGAAGAGTTTGCCAACAACCTATCAAATGGTCGTGGCATTCGATTCAATAAGTATCTCCTAGAAGTGTGGGCACAAAAATCCATCCCTTCTATTGTGCGTGGTCGTGCTACCACTCAGTCACCCCAATACATCCTTGATGATGTTATCAGGGGATTCAATGACTGGAAAGGTAGTGAGAACTATGCCATCGGTGCTAAGCGCCGTCAGGATATGGCACTGGCGAATCCTCGCTTCCTTGTGCCAGTTGACTAAACTGTCCACTAAAGTTGACGTGCATCATTTTTTGGTCTATATTAGATGAGTTGAGGGGCACAGGACACCCATTCACCGCTCCTAAGTGAGTCAGTTGGCAACTCTACTGCTGGTGATAAACTCAACACTCTAATATCGAGAAACACAACAATGACAAGCAACGCACAACTCGCTGATGCCCTCTTCCGCATCATCCCTAAAGCACTCTCACTGAGCACACAGCGCCTTCAGAAGGGTCTCTCAGTCATCTCAGGCGGTCGTTTCAACGACCTTGATGAGTATTTCGGAGACAACACCGTTGACAAGACAAAACTGCTTGCCAACATCTTCAACCCTGCCCTTGAGGACGCTGCCAAGAATCTCGGCGTTGATTATATCACCGAAGAGACTGTAGGTTATGATGCTATTCTCCTCGCTGAAGAGATTGAGAACAAGTTGACATTGGGCAGCACAACATCATCCTTTGCTACTGGTAACAACCACAGCAAGACTAAGGTTGATAAGATCTTCGTCTGCAAACTGCAGCAGAATGGTAATGACTTCCCTGAGGTATTCGCTGCCATTGTTGATCTGTCACTCGCTACTAATCCTGCCACTGGTTGGTCTGATAGCGTGACAGCAACAGGTAAGAATAACAACGGATTCAGCACCCTGAAGATTCACAAAGAGGACGCATTGTGCGTTACTCCAATCTATGGTAAGATTAGAAAGACTACTAAGTACATCCACACCGAGTATGAAACTGTCGCTTAATGAAACTCACCTCATGAATTGCATCGAAGGTATGCAACTCATGGATGCTGAATGTATAGATCTTGTGGTCACATCACCTCCGTATGATGACCTCAGGACCTATAACGACAGCAGTAAATGGGATCATGAGGTATTCATGAGCGTCGCAGATAACCTCACCCGTGTGTTAAAGCAGGGTGGAGTTATCATGTGGAATGTTAACGATGCCACAGTCAAAGGATCAGAGACTGGCAGTAGTTTCCGTCAATGCCTATATTTTATGGATCAATGTGGTCTCAAACTACATGACACCATGATATATGAGAAGACAGGCACTGCCTTCGCATCTGGTCCTAAGAGTGTAAGATATACTCAGATCTTTGAGTATTGTTTTATACTCTCCAAGGGTAAACCCAAGACCATTAATCTTATCCAAGATAAGAAGAATGCATGGGCAGGGTATACGAGTTTCGGCAATGCTAAGACTCGTAAGAAGGATGGCACCATGAATGATCCAGGCAAGAAGTCTAAAGTTATTCGTGAGTATGGTGTCAGGACTAACATCTGGAAGATCAAAAACTCAGGAGGTTTCGGACAATCATCCAAGGCAAGTTACAAACATCCAGCAACTATGCCTGAAGAGTTAGCACGAGGACACGTTCTTACATGGTCTGATGCTAATGACACAATTCTCGATCCTTTCATGGGAGCAGGCACCACCGCTCAGGTTTGCCTAGAAGAGAATCGTAATTTTATCGGTTTTGAGATCGATGAAACATATCATCAAATGTGTGCAGAGCGTGTGCTACCATGGACAGACAACGTATTCACTCGTTTACAATGATGCTTCCCGAGAGTTTCACACACAAACCACCTAAAGGATTTCACTATGAAGTACAACCCTTTAAGCGTAATGTGCTTTCTATTTGGTTACACCATCCCGATATGTACACTTATACTAGCGATCGTGTTGCTACGATCTGGGGATTCTACAACACTAAGAAATGCCAGTATTATGCGCCAAGAAATTGTAAATCAGTGGGTAACCCCGTAGATTTCGATGACACTCGCTCTCGCACTGCTATGCAACTCGATCTAGGTCCACTTGCAGGTATTCTATGTTAAGAGGTAAATGTAAAGTCACGCCCAAGAGTGACAAGGCAAAGACCATTTTTGCCAACAATCTAAACTCTAAATCATTAGTCTATCTTGAGCACAAACGTGCTGATCGCTGGTTCTTCAGTGCTCTTGACAATGTAGAATTCTGGTTCTGGGTAGACTATCCACATGACAATGACTGGGACTATCATGAAATCAACTAACGAATTGCCACCCTATTTCACACAGACCAGCGATGCCCCTTATGATCGTCACCGATATAAGATATGGTGCAAAGATGATAGTGTGAAGATCGTATCCTCATGGGAGGAAGCACAAACAGCATGGTGGAATTATCACCAATTCATTAAAACTATTGAGGTAATCGATGCAAAACAACAACAACCCAAAGGATTTCAATGACGTTGATGGTCTCTCCATCACAACAAATGATGATGGCACATTTGAAGTGCAATGGGATGAGAATGACCCTAGATATAGTATGTTTAAGGGTCTGACTGAAGAGCAGATTCAACTCATGATCACAGAAGGATTGCGTGAGATTATTAACAGGGAGGAAGACGATGACGAAGGATGGTAGAGCAGAAGGTGAGAAAGTTGCTAAGGCATTAGATCAACTTAAGGACCTGATGGCACGTTATTCTGATACAACATTCAGCGGTGAAGAGTTGGATGTTAGTATTAGTGAGCGTGTCAATAAGTGTAAGGAATTAAACGAACTATTAGACTCAGCACATGATGCATCCCAAGGACGAGATAACGATAGTTGATGACTATTTCCCACCATGGATGGTGGAGAAAGTATCACGAGATCTAGAGTTTATGCCTGTTAGGTATAATAACTCACCGTATGCAGATTTTGAGAAGGCACGATTCTTCGGGTCGATGTTAGTGGAGAATGATCAATTCGTTGACATTCAACCATGGTGGTTTATTGAATATTTCAATCACTGCATGTGGAATGATTTGTGTAAAGAATGGACTGTGGGTCACTGTCATCGTGTGCTCCTAAATGCCCAACTTGCTGGTCAATCAGGGTGTGATCATACTGATGCTGATAGTGATAATTATTTGAGTGTTATCTACATGGGGCATGGTAACAGTGGCAATACTGTGTTTGAGGATGATACTGTAGAATGGAAACTAGGTCGCTTAGTTATATTCAACTCAAGCGTGATCCATCGCGGTGAGGGACCTGAGAGCGGATATCGTGTGAGTCTGGGAGCAGTCTACCCTAGTGTGCCGATCACCAAACTGGTATCAATTGACGGCACAGGGGCACCCTGACCCCTTATAATTGATTCATCAGCAAACGACACGATGATCAGGACTATCACCAAAGCACAAGCACTAGAGCAATTCCGTTATAATTGGAAGGTCTCAACAATGCAGAATCCTCGCCTACGTGGTGATGCTATTGCAAAGCGTGAAGAGTGGTCATACTTTACTGACTCACTTTGCAAGGAAGGTTATATCACCTTGAGCAAGTACGAGTCATGGTCTAACCCTTTCTGATCACCCTTAATTAACAACAATGACTGACTTTATTTGTGCCTACTTTGGCAAAGATTGGACCATCACTGCCCGAGGTTTCGCTAACACTCAAGAGGCAGAAAAGCATGGTCTGTTTATGATGCCAACACCAGGATGTTTTGGTTTCGCTGTTATTGCTGAGAATGACATTGTGGAGGGTTGGCAACTACGACTAGAGCGTAGTTTGTTATCACCAAACGAGCGAGTCATCAAAGACAATCTCAACAACTACAAAATTGTTTCTTATGCCAATTGATAGTAAAGCAAGAGTATTAGGCAGCGTTGGTGTCATCACTGCCTATTTTATCATCCTCCATGTGAATATCTTACTCGGTGTAAGTATTCAACTTATTGCTGATTTAATCAGTGTGCCCTATTTTGTAAGAACTAGAGCGTGGGACGTTGTTATCATGCTTTCGTTCCTCCTCGTGATCAGTCTCTCAAAACTGACCACCTCGTGAAGTGTCCACCATAGTGGCACAGCACCCCAAAACCGTGTATATTAAGAGAGTCAAAGAAACGCATCACATGCAACTCACAAACAACGTCACCATCGTCGATTTCTTCCCTGAGGCATTTATTGCTGAGTCTGATGAAGTCAAAGGCATGAAAGTTGTCGTCAAGCGTTTTGTTAAGTGTGTCACATTTCGTGCTAATGGACAACAGTCTTACAGCACTGTGACATCACTCACAGCACGTAATGAGTGGGCAGAGCGTATCGCTGGAGGCGCTACAGTTACTGACTACCACACCGACAAGATCCCCGCTAATGTATATCGTCCGATGGCATGTGTGGGGTGATAACTAACATCGGGGGCAGCACAGTATTAAGCGTAAGACCTCCCACAAACTCCTAATCAGGACACCATGGCAACATTTACCCAACGACAATTAGAGTTAATTGCTGATGCTGTAGAGGACTATGCTGTGTTGATTGATGAGGACTCTGCTGATGAATGTGCAGAGATTCTTGATATCATTGAAGCACAGTTACAACAACCAGCAGATCCACAGGTTTCACTATATCGTGAAATCGTCAACTTTTACTCAAACCCCCTAAATTCATGAATTACGACATCGACGAAAAGGAAACTTCACTAGATAACATGGGTGACACATTGCTGGAAGCAATGAGACTCTGCATCGAAGATTCACGTCCAACTGATGCTAAAAGCATCTTAAATGAGTGGGTTGTTGATGGTCGCGATCCTATGGATGGTGAGTATGAGTTTATCTTCATCCCAAATAACACCTTGATTAGTTGATGCAATGTCTTTGAATAATACTGATAAACTGAGAACTGCATTACAGCAGATCAGAAACGTTGAGATCATCGCTGAGGATCTTATGCACAGCAGGCATATCCTCAAGCATACTAACGTTGTTAAGTATGAACTTCAAAGACAACTTGCACTCTCTAATGCACATCCAGATGACCTCACGAGCGACACCTGAGACCGTGTGCCAATCGAGGCACTGTACCCAAAATCAGGAAAACCCGTTGCCAACGCCCTCTGTTCTGCTATCATTAGGGCATGACAAACAAAACAATGCTTCTCACTGACTCCGCTTTCATCCAGGCACTGCGCGACCTGCCTGCCTTCCTGCTCAGCACTGATGCTGATCTCGATATGGCATACGACTGGGTGTGCGAGATGTCTCGCCCCTTCGCAGGCGATCCCGCTGCCTTCGATCTCTTTTATGATGTCTACAACGAAACTTTTGACGCTTGATTGAGTCTAACCTAATCACACTATCTAACATCATGACTGAAACCATCGACATTGATTACACCAAAGTGAGTGGCACTTCTATCCTCTACAGTGAGGACGTATTCATTCAATATGACTGCATTTATAATGATGCAGGCAAGAAAGTTCCTGCATTTCAGATCACTGAAAACATGGCAGAAGGTGCAAAGTATAGAGTAAATGCACGTCGTCAACAATATACAGTAGATCACCAGTTGTTGTATATTTTCCCTCACATTATCCTGAGAGATACCATTGAGGAGTGCAAAGAATTCATCTTCAACTACATCAATGACCCTGTATCTCAAGCGATCTTCGATGATCAGCACCGCAACGCATTGGAGGCATCTAAGTGAGACTTATCCTCGTCGCTATTGTTGTCATCGTTGGTGCTAATATAGGCATCAGTGCTGTTAACAAGGTATCACAATTTCAAGACGCTAGAATGACACGACTCTGTGAATCTGTCCCTGATTATAGTTACAGCGACATGTGTGAAGACTACCGATGAGAGTGTGACAATCTACGAACCTGCACACTAGCACCCTTTTGGGGGTGCTTTTTCATGGGTTTTCCTGTATACTGGTTATAACAACAAAACAAACAAGACTTTGATCACACTCCGTCCCCACCAGTCCCGCGCTCTTGATGCGCTTTGCTCCACTGGTCACGGTCAGGTGATCGTCCCTACGGGTGGTGGCAAGACAATCATCATGATCGAGCACGCTCGTCACCTGCTGACGCACGGACCTCGCACGATCGTCGTGGTTGCTCCGCGCATCCTGCTCGCTAATCAACTGAGCGATGAGTTCATGCAGCACATCAGTGGCACATGGACACACGTCGCACACTGCCACAGCGGTGAAACACATCATTTCTCTACTACTAAGAGCGACAAACTTGCTCTCTTCAATAACACTGCGCGAGCAGCAAATGAGTCTTGCATTATATTCACGACTTATCACTCTTTGCGCCGTGTTGTAGATAGTGGCATTGATGTTGATGCTATTTACTTCGATGAAGCACACAACGCTTGCACACGTAATTTCTTCATTCCTGTTGCTGCGATGACTGAAATTGCAGATATGAAGTATTTCTTCACTGCAACACCTCGCATCTCTAATAAGCACGATCGTGGCATGAATAACGTCGCTATCTTCGGTCCTGTCCTGTGCAATGTCCCTGCACCTGAGTTGATTGAAGGCGGTCACATTCTCCCCCCTACGATTGTCCCTTTCGAGACAGATCACAGCGTAGACAAGAAGAATCCACACCTCGTCCACAGTAACACTGTGCAAGATGTGATTGACGGTCTTGATGATGCTGCTGCTAGTAAAGTGTTGATCGCAGTGCCATCCAGTCGTGTGCTAGGTAACATCCTAGGCAGCACAGATCTCCTCCATGAGTTGTCTGAGCGTGGATATGATGTGCTCCACGTTACATCTAAATTCGGTGCATATGTCAATCGCACGAAGGTATCGCGTGAGGTATTCTTTGAGACGTTGACACAATGGGGCAAAGAAAAGGATCGCAAGTTTGTACTCTTTCATTATTCTATTTTGTCTGAGGGCATCAACGTTCCTGGATTGACTCACGTCATCATGCTCAGGAATCTCAACGTTGTCGAGATGGCACAAACGATCGGCAGGGTGATCCGCTTAGACCGTGACGACGCTGAGCGCCTTCAGAGTGGCGCTCTGCTGCCTCAGCAGTGGGCACTATACAACAAACCGACAGGATTCGTCACTGTCCCCGTGCATCGTAATTACGGCGCTCAGGTGATCAAGCGCCTTCAGCGTATTGTGGATGAAATCTTTGTTAAGGGTATCCCTGCAACCGCTCTTGTGTGACAATCTAACAACTGTACCCAATATTGGGTTTAGACGTTGGCAGCGTCCCCAAAACTGCTATAATTAAAACAACGAGGGGCACAGAAGACCGCCTCTCACAACTCTACTAAATCTCTCATCATGCGTAAGATCGAAACTCAAATGAATCAAGCGGTTGCTAACTCCACAAACTGGACATCAGGCAACACCACAGTTCATTTCAATGAGGAAGAGAATCTCTCAATCGTAAGACTTCACGGCAACAAAATTGCTGAGATTGGTGATGACTTCCTTCGCATCTTTGATGGCGGTTGGCAGACTGTAACCACTAAATCACGTCTAAACGCTATCATCGACCGCTTCTGCAATGCTGCCACTGATGGAGTATTTCAAAAGAATTATCAGTGGTTTGTGCGTGACAACAACCAAACTGTTGATTTTGTTAACGGTTACACCTTCGCAGAATAATGTCAAACATCAATAACGAATCGATCCTTGAATCTATCTTTGAAGAGGTTCAAGAAGACTTTCCTACATTAGAATTACTCACTCAAGAGTTAATCGCAATCAAACGTTTTGAGGACCTTGCACAATGAGTTTAATCATCTCACGCAAACTAAGAACAAAGACTTTCTACATTTCTGACGGGGTTGCATATCGCTCACGCAGAATGCATAAGTTTCAACTATCACCCGCAGACAAGTATTACCTATACAAAACTACCAACTACATAGATAAGATTTGGACATTCTTCACACCTTTTGAAAGGTCAATTCCTGATCAATCGAATCTATCACTGACACTTAAATGACATCCTCACAATTATCTGATCACCTAGATGATGCAGTAACTCAAGAGACTTACGGTCTCTTCCCTATACCTATCACCCGATACTCTGCACCTAATCATGAGGATCTAAAACAACAAATCCTTAATTGGATGAGTAAAGAAGATTTACTCACTGATCATAACAGAAATGCAATCTGCCACAATGTCTTACAAGTAGGACCTAACAATAAACTACTTAATGACATCCCCATCTTGGCAGAAACTCTCATTAACGCTGTCACACTACATAACACCAACTCCCTCAAGTATGCAACCAAATTCGCATTCTCTGATTCATACCTTGAAATTGCTAACAAAGACGCAATCTATGCTCCTCATGAGCATTCTAATTGCCTCTACTCTCTCACCTACCTTGTTAACTACGATGACAAACAACACGCTTATATGAAGTGGAGAAGATCCGTTGCTTCTAACTATTATCCCGTTATTCAACTAGACACACAAGAACTATCACCATACAATATGACAGAGGCAACATTCAAACAGTCAGAGGGAGACATATTAATCTATCCCTCTAATATCACTCACGGATATGACTCTAACCCCTCTGATCAACGTATCACCCTAACAGCAAACCTCGTCCCTATCTAATAGTTTTCCACATGATTTCCACAGTTTCCGCATTATCTGTGGATAATTAAAATACTTAAATAAATATACCTCCGAGAATTATATCTACGGAGTTATTGTTACCTTAGAGCGTAGCACAACGAGTTTTTTTTGTCAAACATACCGAGGACACTACACAAACCCACACAGACCACTTGACAATCATGCCAATCAATCCTACAATCATTGAGTAGTTAACCAAAGACACTTTTGATCTGCTGACTAATGGGAAGGACCTACAAACGAAATGATTTACACAACTCACGACGCCCCAAATCTATCAGAGAAAAGAGACAGTATTCAAAGACTAATCGCACAGTGAGCGATGAGTTTTCCACAGACGAATCCACAGGCAACAAATCAATCAAACGACCCGAGGACTACAACCAATGAATGAACTAGACACTGATTGGATTGATGACATTCTCGACGAGGATTCGCCTGAGTATGATGACATCAACGAAGACACCCTAGCAGACACTTACACTGATTCATGAATACAATCACGCTCGACACTTCACCCCCTGTAGAGGTTAAACTATGGGAGAAGAGTAAACGTTACTTTTGGCGATACGATTACGAGGGTTGTCCTAAGAATGGTCCTTTTAAGTCTAAGCAGCAAGCAGTTAACGACGCACGCACATTCTCTGCACAACTATGACACAATCATCATCCCTATCTAATAAACTAGAAATGCTTCTAGAGTTATACGATGAGGGACATCTACCACCCGATGAGCAAGTAGAACTAGCACAGGAGTTGATAGACTTAGATCTAGATGATGACCTAAGACAGTATCAACAATTCTGTGACTATTGCATTGCTGAGGGTATGTGCTATGATGTAGATGTAGGGGACAGTTAACGACACCTAGGACAGTGTTTTGGCGCTTGGTTGATGTTACCGCGAAGCGGGTATATTAAAAACGCTTAAGTCCCTAACCTACAAAAGTAACTATCCGAGATCTCTATATTAATCAAATGAAACTTCGGGTCCCCCCTACAGAAAAAAATTCCCAGTATAATTTTACTCTCTCAACCCCTTTGAGAGCACAGTTGAATTATATCTGGGAATCACTCTCAGAGACCGCTAGGATCGCCTCAGGGCACCTTCGCGCCTCAATTACAAACAAGACTACCAAACCATGAGTATTACTCGCAAAGAAGAAATGATTGCCCTTAGAGAGCAATACAGTGATCTCATAGGAATTCCATGGACAGGACGACGTATCTACGGATGTTATGAAATCATTCGTAAATACTATAAGTATATCCATGATGACGATCTGCCAGACTTCAACGCTAGAGGAATCATCACATTCACTGATGAGGCAATTGAAGAGGGTGGTGCAGAGAAACTATGGGAGAGTGAATGGGGAGA
>Ga0181391_1000015_pt1 | contig 40553 bp, 39 predicted proteins | sample 14SPOviralmetaG_FD_130080 | JGI IMG/M metagenome (GOLD analysis project Ga0181391, IMG submission 130080) | Marine viral communities from the oligotrophic San Pedro Time Series (SPOT) site, San Pedro Channel, CA, USA - 14 SPOT_SRF_2010-08-11 | ecosystem: Environmental > Aquatic > Marine > Strait...
ATGTTATCTTACGGTAAATCTAATGCAAGAGTTTTCTACTACTACTCACGGTACTATAAATGAGAATCAAATAGGAGTCTTTGACTACATGAATCACGAAGAAGATATTCAATTAATTACTAATCATGGAACAAAAGCCCATAATGTTGAGATGAAGAGTGAACGAAAACTAAAAGAAGATATAGTGATGCCGTTGCCTGTTTGGGCGTTTGGTTCGGTGTTCAAAAACTTTTGTAGAAATACTATTAAGGAAAATATAACTGTAATAGGTGGTAGGGATAGAAATACATTTGTGAATACCGAAACACAAGAAACGCTATCTTGGTGGATGAGAGAGCATTACAAACTAGAGACAGACCACGAAAAGGAAAAGTATTTAACCGTTCTATTGTCTGACTTAGAACACCTTACCAAGCCGCTAAGTCTTGATAGGGCTATGGTAGAGTTTGGGGGTAATGAGTTTGGAGAGTAGTTTTAACGTATTTCAAAAGACGCAGGAGTTTGCTGATAGAAACTTCTTCATTGATGTAGCAGATAAGATACCTATATTTCTATGTAGTATCGGTGGGCATTTGTTTAACAGTATGAACAAATGTAGTCGTTGCGACTTCGACCCCGATAGCCCATTATACACGACAGGAGACTTCGTTATAGAGCATTGTCCTCTACGTCATAACAATATGCCTTTCTACACGCCTATGTCTCAATTACCTGATACGAGGATTCACCTAATGCTTAGAGGTGCTAAAGGTTCGGGTAAAAGTATTCTTATCTTGATGTTCCTAGCAGAAAATACAGGTCTTGTTCATAGCAACAATGCAGATATGGGACAAGGCTACCGTACAATGATGGGTGCTAACTCTATCACAGAAGCAGGTATGTTTGGCTCGGTAGATGAGGATGGTAATATAGCAGGGCGGCCTATTGCTAGAGAATTATGTGGTGGATTCTTAGGCTTTGAAGAGTTTTCCTCTATGTCTGATGCGTCTAAAAAAGACCACAGCCTAGATATGAAAAACCAATTACTTACATCACTCGATAATGGTAGAGTAAACAAAGCCATGAGAAATGGGTGGGTAAATTATACTACACGATATACTATATGGGCGGGTACACAACCTGCTAGGTTTGAGTTAGAGTCCGGTCTTGACAGAAGATTCTTTATCATTGATATTGAGATGACACCGGAGAAGGAACAGGCATACAAGATGGCACAACACGCACAAGCAAATATGCAGATAGAGGAAAGGGCATCTCTCGCTAACCTTAATATTGAGATTAAGGAGTGGATTAGAAGAAGGCAACAAGAGGCAACAGGAAATCCACCAACGGGTGTTCTGTTCGATGATGATGTGGCCGAATGGATTAACAGGCCGGATGTACGTTCTTTTGAGGCAGATTTATTTCGTAGATTGTGTATAGGTTATCACATGATGCAACCTAATTATGTTGGTGGACAACCACTAATTATTACTCTTGACGATACTCTTAGGGGAATACTAAATCAATCACTAGAGATGAGAAGAAGAGTAATGGATGCAGACCTTGAGTTAATCAAGAGTACGTTTTGGATGAAGGATATATCTAAATCAATATTACTAAAAGAAGTCTCCAAGATGATTACAGCAGGTGATTATCAATCAGCGAAGAGATGGGTTGTAGAAAACCTAGAAGGCCAATCATGGTACGGTGAATATGCACCTAACGTCAAGAGGCGTGGTAGAAAGGGTATTACTTGTCGTATCGGAACACAGCGTCTTGAATCAGATGAAGAAGAACAAAAGTGGGGTATATAGATGAGGACAGCAAGAGAAATACAACAAAGACTACACGGAGAAAATGATGCTTTTGCTATCGAGGTTCTTAGGTGGGTTTTAGATGGTGGCTGTCCTATGTGCGACCACAAATCCAAGAAGGATTACGAATTAGGTATAATGAATGAAGAGTTTAGTGCTACGTTTTTAGAAGTAAGGCACAATTGGAATGAAGGTGTAGTTATGAACCACATGGATAATCATATAGAGTTTGATGCTTTACAGGCAAAGAACATGGAAGAAGATAGACAACAAACTATCTCTACATTAGATGCGGCAGAAGATATTGTTATTAGGATTCAGAATTACTTAAACGAATTAGAAGTGCAGAAAGAAGCAGCAGGTGGTATATCATCCGAGTTTGTTAGTGATGCGGCAAAACTAATTGGACAGGCTAATTCTTCTTTGAAATTGGTAGGCCAATTGAAAAAGGAAATAGGTGTAGATTCGCAGTTGATGTTGGCTCAAGCACAGGTCAATGATATGTCGAGAATATTGATAGAGGTATTAGGTTCTCATCCACAATTATTAGACCAAGTAGAATTGAAAATGGCTTTGTTGAAAGAACCTTCGGTGATTATAGATGGTTAAGAAATGGCGAAACGAACCTGCTAGAAGGTTAATTAATAGAGCAATCTATGAAAAGGATTTACCTAATTTAATTGAAGCCATGAAAGAAGATAATCTTACGGCAAATATAACTCACAATGGTATAGAATGGTATCACGCAGATTATAGGATAACTAAGACTTCCATAATGGATGTTTGGGGTCTAACCACAGGGCAGATGGAACGTGTGCAGAATTACGTTTATGGGCATGACCCATTCTAACTTTATATAGTAGTATTTCAAAAAAATTGTAGCAAAAAATTATGGTGAGCCTATGGGTATAGTGATATTTACAGATGATGACAGTAAGTTTATGGAATCTAAATACATTATGATGATAGGAGAAATTGATACACCACCTACTGATAAAGATACTACTTATATTCTACGCAGTAATAAGTTTAAGGAAAAGGATGTACTAGAATGGTTGCCTATGATAACGAACCGACTTGTAGTTTGTTGTGATAGACCACCTAAGATAACTAAGAAAAGTGAGGATTATGTTATCATATCCGACTCTCTTAAGATTAAGGGTAAAAGTAATCACTACTCTCCAATAAATGCTTTGCTAACATGGAAGGACAGGAGAAGAGTTAATGCGGTATTTAATAAAACCCCTTTACCTTTGGCTAAAGCGTTCTTGAAAGAAAATGATGTAGATATTACAGTATGGCGTAAATTAGCCCAAACTGCTATGTTTTTACCGGAAAAGTATGTAAGGGCGATAATGGTTTATGGTATAGAACCTGCTCATAAAAAAACTAAGTTTCCTAAGAAGAAAAAACAGGAATATAGGCATGAACAATCCCGTTCAAGTGATAAGCATATAGAGGTCATAGTAAAAAACTCTATAACCGTAAGTAATCGTATTAAGGAACAAGGCGGAAGCGTACCTAAAGGTATGAAGAAATCTAAGGGTTTGATACAAGAATGGCTTTGATTTATACTTTGATATGTTTGTCCTCTATATTGATTTTGTACTGTATGATTGTTATGGGATATGAAATTATGACCGACTATTATGTGCAAAGAGATTACCCTAAAAGTACACAAGAAATACCCGATGGACAGATGGATGATGGCTTCTTTATGTCTGCTATGTATTTAGATATGGGGAATGATTTATAAGCACTATGAGGCTTACATTTATACATGAGTGCTAATAACAAAAGGGTCAGGCGTATTATCGTGGACATTTTGTGGGAGTACGGTGCTATGACGAAAGAGGGGATGGCTGCTATGTTAAGTAAAACAAAAAACATTAGAACAGTACCTTCTCCACACAGCCTTTCGGCTTTGTTAAGTAAGAATCCACAGATTGTACAAGTAGGTTCTACTAAAGTAGAAAATGCGATAGGTACATCAGCAAATCATTTAGTATATGACATTAATAGAAAAATAATACACACAAAGGAAGATATTATGCTTACAAGAAGTCCGACAGTTATGACTCCGGCACAGATGCAAGAAGCACAACAATGTTCTTGTGGTAAGATAAGAATATTTCCCCCAAATGAAACTCAATGTTTGCATTGTGTTAGGAAAGTATAATAATAAAACACTAGAGGTATGACTATGCAGGGAATAGAAATGGATGACTTATCCACTATCATAGCAAGCGTCTTTAATGTTGAGAAGCCGATAGATTTAGGGGAAATATTAACCACACAGAATATGAACGAGGCTCAATACATGAGGTTCGTTCTTTGTCTCGCTACCGATGTAGATTACGAATTAGGGGATGACGAAGTAATAGATGATATGATTAATACTCTTCCCGAAAAAGTAAGTACAGAATACCTAAAAGGTATTATGGTAGGATTACTTCTATCCCTAGAAGCAGAAGCGAGAACAGGCGGCCAATTAGGTTTCAGACCTGCACACGCAGAAATTATGAGTTTATTCCAATCAGCAGAAGCGTTAATTTACGAGAGGCAAGTCTAAATGACGCTTAAGACTCACTACATAAAGTATATAACCGTTAAAAAATGAGGTATTAATATGGCACAAACAGACTGCGACCCTAACTACCATGAGTGGGACTATGTTAGAATCAAGGGTAGTGCTAGGGGAGACAGAATGTTAGTATATTGTACTTGTAGAGTATGTGGAATGCAGACAGCATTACACGGCACTATGGGTCTTTATTAAATCTCAAGTTGGCGAGGCTACATAAACAGGTGGTAGCCCAAAACCATAACCGATATGCACAGATAGAGTGAGGCTCAAAGTATAAATGAGATTTCTGATAATACATAGAGCATTAACAAGTTGGATAAGCCAATAAAAAACTAAGGAGAAAATAACATGACAATATGGGCTACTGAATACAGACCTACTCTTAGTGAGATAGTAGGCCAAAACGAAGTTATTAATGAGATAACTTCTTTACAACACTTTATCTTTTATAGCCCACAAGCAGGTACAGGCAAAACTAGCCTTGCTTTGGCTATGGCTAAGGATTTAGGTTGGCCTATTCATGTATTCAACGCTAGTAGTAAAAAGACTAGGGGTATTGATTTCGTAGAAGAAGAGTTGTTGCCTATGTCTAGGACAGGCAACCAAAATCAATTCTTCCTTCTCGATGAAGCAGACCAATTGACACCTGCCGCACAATCAGCATTAAAGGGTGTTATAGAAAACTCACAGGGTTATTTTATCCTTACTTGTAATGATTTGAGTAAGGTTAGTAAGTGGCTACAATCTAGGTGTAGAGTTTTAAGGTTCAACCCTATCTCTAAAGACGACATAGTAAAAAGATTATCTATGATAGCAGGTAAAACAGGTACGGTTATTACGGAAGGCCAATTGAATCTGATTGCTGATGCACATGAAGGAGACTTAAGAAATAGTATCAATGCTCTACAGGCGTTTTCTGTACACCCCGAACCGGAAGGGTTCATCAACGGCCTTGTTTCACAGGGTCTTGACGCTAAACATTTTCTCACGTTATGTTTCCGTGAGAATGATTATAATTTAGCCTTAAAAGAAACATACGGAATACCACCTAGAGAAGTGGTAAAAACAGTATTCGACTACGCTATTACATCTACCGCAAAAGTAGATAGTATAATGCGTATCGTAGATGCCGCAGCAATAACCGAAAGGGATTTGATACACGGTGTAGAGGAAAATATAGCCATAGCAAACTTTGTCCGTTTGTGTATGGAAGGATATACAAAAACTTTATATCCGTAAGAAAATAGGACTAGAAATACAAACAGAGGAAACCAATATGGATGAAACGATGATTAATAACGTAGCAAAAACAGTAAATGTGGCCGCAGACACCCTGCGTAGTAAGGCTGAATCAGTCTTAGCAGAACAGGGTGCGGCTTGGAAAAACGCAGGTAAGTCTGACGATGACTGCGGTATTCTTGCACTAAGAGTAGCAGCAAGAATGATTAGTACGGAAAATGCGAGACTATCTCGTTCCGGTGCAACAAAGTATGAAGGTATGTTTATTTCAGTACCACGCCCTAAAGAATGGGGTAAAATACTATACAATAAAATGTCCGGCCAATTAAGAGCCGCTACAGAAGATGTACGAAACGTATTGGTTGAATCCGGTGCTGTTGTTCTCTTTGAGAATAACCATGATGGTACTTATACTAGACACGCTAGAGAAGATTTCTACGGTGTAGAGACTGCTGACGTATCAGAATTACCACGACATACACAAAAACTAGATGAGAATACACACTTCTTCGTAGTATGGGATAAGAACAATAAGACTTTCCCATCCGGTGATGCTAACTTTAAGTATGGCCGACCTAGACCACAAGACGAAAGAGAAAGGACTATGTTATTCTTAGGTCGTAAACAAGGTACTACTGATGAAGTAAAGGCACTTACTGTTAAGGCAACACAAAAAGGTGCAGATGTGCAATACCCTACCTTTACAACGGGTACTATCGCATTAAGACCTGCTGCTAACGGCACTACTGCTTACGCTAAGGATGGCGTATCAGTCTTTGAATCAGATGCAGAAGTAGCATTTATCTTTTCAGCAGACCCATTGACACTTGTACCGCAGATTATCGGTCAAGAGAATATGATTTCCGGTTTAGACAAACTAGGACAATACTACGACACACATAACGGAAATGCGGGTTGGTGGGATAGAACCCTCGCTACTGTAGCAGAAGTTATACACATAGACCCTAGAGATAATGGCGGATATGTTTTAGTATGTGCTGATTTAGATATTGCTTCTACGGCAGCCACCGTAGATGTTTACATTCCAAGTGAACAAGATTCACTTGTGGACTTCGCTGTTGGTACTAAAGTACTACTTCATGGTCAGGCATGGCGAACAAAAGAAGGAGAAGATAGAATGTCTATCTCCGGTTGGTATGCCTTTGACAAAATAGCAGTCATGGATGAAGTAGTTTCTACTAACGATGGGTGGGATGAGTGAAGGCTTTAGGTCATTACGTCTTTCTCCATAACACCATACAGGAAACTGTCGGTGGACTCATTCTTGAAGGCCATCTACAAGTCCTATCCGTAGGCGGTTTAGTACCTCTTGTAATAGAAGAGGGCTATTCCGTCATGGTGGATGAGACAAAGGTTATTCCTTTTGACAATGAAGTTAGTGCTATACATTGGGAACACATACTAGGATATTATTGAGGTATAAATATGGAAAATATATTACATGGAGAAGATGCAAGAGACAAATTACTCTTAGGGGTAAACAAAGTCGCTGATGCAATCAAAGGCACACTAGGCGCAAATGCAGGTACAGTAATAATACAGAACCCTGCGGGACTACCCTTAATTCTTAATGATGGTGTATCTATCACTAAGTCTATTACCGACCCCGACCCTTATATTCAGATGGGAATTAATCTCATGCAAGAAGTGGCTCACGAAGCACAAAGTAAATCGGGAGATGGTACTACTACTGCTACTATCTTAGCACAGGCATTATGTAATACAATGGCTGATGATGATACAGATAATATTAAGATAAAAGAAACTCTTAGTAATATGTGTAAGTTTATAGTAGATGAATTAAAAGACATGGCTACTGATGTTAATGACGATGACTTACTAGATGTATGTATTGTCGCATCTAATAATGATGTAGAATTAGGTAGGTTGATACACCAAGCACTTTTGGCTGTAGGTGAAGAAGGTAATGTGATAATAGAAAGTAATTCTGATAACAGTACCACATGGTCTTTAACAGAAGGTCTTGTTATGGATAGTGGGTATGTAAACAAACTCATGGCTAATGCAGATAGAGAGAAGTGTATTTATGATAATGCCTCTATACTTTTAACGCAAGAGAAAATAGATACCTTTAATCACATAGTACCTGCACTAGAATTATCTATGAAAGCAGGTAAACCTTTAGTGATAGTTTGCCATGATTACAACCCAAGCATACTACCTAACTTACTTGTTAATATTATGCAGGGGAAACTAAATGTCTGTATAATTAAGACAGCAGGTTTCGGTGATACACAAGACCATTGGCTTCAAGATATAGAAGCAAAATGTGGTGGTAAAGTATTCAACTCGTTTGACAGTATTATTAAGGTAAAAGAACATGAGTTAGGTATGTGTGATAAAGTAGAGATAACTCCTACTACATCTACTTTCATTAAGGATGGTGTGGATGAGGATTACATAGATAATCTTACCACAATACTAACTCAAGTAGAAACTGATTTTGAGCGTGAGATAGTTGAGAATAGAATCGCTAGGCTTACTTCGGGTATTGCATCTATCAAGGTAGGTGGAATTACCGACATAGAACAAAGGGAACGTAGAGAACGTGTAGACGATGCTGTCAATGCCGCTACTCTTGCTAGAAAGCAAGGGATAGTAAGTGGTGGTGGTGTAGCACTTAAGGATATTTGGTGGAAAACTCATGGGACTGTTGATGAGATAGATGGCGCAAAGTACTTTGATGCAATCCTAGCACCTATCAAACAGATTTTATCTAATAGCGGTCAGCCTACTTCAAATCTTGCTTACGCTAAATCAAAAGGCGAAGGTTATAACGCAGTTTCAAGAAAATATGGAAACTTAAGAAGAAGTGGTATTATTGACCCTGTTGGTGTAAGTATCAACGCTGTTGAATCCGCTTTCTCTATCGCTATACTACTACTTACTACTGATTGTGCTATAATCGCACCACAGGAGTAAACTATATAACCGTAAGAAAATGAGGTATTAATATGACATGGGGAACGCAAGCACCACAAATAACTAAGACGACAGAAGCACCACAAGGAGTGGTGTATAACGAAGAATACTACCGTAATATCTTCAAGAACAACAAATCACAATCAGTTGATTTGCGTATGGGATTGGTAGGTTGGGAAAACACCGCTAAGACAGGACTAGCATTATCTATGATGGATGCAGAAATTAAAGCAGGTAAAAAGGTAGCAGTATTTGATGTAGATAATTCAGCAAAATCTACCGTAGATTATATCTATCCCGATGCAGAAAACATTATGGTAATACCACTACACGATGAAACAGATGACTCTATCTTTGATGCAGAAAACAATGTAGATTACAAAGCATTAGTAGATAAGACTAATTGGTTTGTTAATATTCTAGCAGAAGAGGTAGCAGCAAACCCCGATGATTGGGCGGGTGTAGTATTCGATGGCGGTTCGACATTCCTAAAGTGGTGTGAACACGCTATGAGAGCGTCATTACTAAGTCGTGGTATCATTGAAACAGAAGATGGTACTTTTAACCAAAAAGAATGGCGAGAACGTAATCGTATGAACAGAAATGTTCTAACTAGGATTCACGCTTTGCCTGTACCTAAAGTATTCTTTACCTTCCACCTAAAACCTGTACAGCAGTATATGGATGACGGCACAGGTAAGAAAGTACTAATGACAGTCGGTGATAGACCCGATTGGGACAAAGGTACTATGCGTAAGTTTTCGCAACAGATTTTCCTAAATAGATACATGAAAAAGGCAGACGTAGCCGCAGGTGTTAAGGGTGATAAAACCTTAGCCGATGGTGAGTGGGCTATCAAAGGTACTATTGAGGAAATGAAAGGTAAGAACATGGAGTATGTAGGTACAACACATACTATTTTGACGGTGAAAAGCGGGAAGGTAGAGTGGACAGGACTACCTTTCTTAAATGAGTGAGGCGATAATATGCAATCTATCGTAGATACACAATCATTGATATGGTTGCTAAAGTGTACACAACGTAGACAAACCATTTCCGGTAAAAATATACCACAAGTTTCGGCTTGTATGTTGAATGCCGTAGGTGGTAGAATGTCTACTTGTTCTCTCACTAAAGATGGTGTATCATCTGTAGGTATCTTCTCGATACCGTCTACAGGAGAAACCAAAATACCTGTTAGCGACATAGAGACTATGTTGGGAATACTAAAGTATCACGGAAATGCTTTGACTTTAACTTATGATAATGATAAGTTAAAACTAAAGTCTATGTATAAGCAAACAACGCTTACTGCTTCCGAGAATGCTTTGGCTTTCCCACATAGTCCTACCACATTAAATGAGTGGTCTAATACATCAATAACATTTGCCGCAAAACTAAATGTAGGTAATGAAATAGGATATACTATGAATGATGGTAGTATCTTACAACCTGCTTGTTCTTGGGAATCGGTAGATGCAGTACGTTTATTTGAAGCAGTTAGATGTGATGAAATGAACGGACAAAAATTAAACACATTCACTTTTAAGGGAGATGAAAACGGACTTAGTGTTGTCGTTGGTAAGGAATTAAAAGGTAGAACAGAATATGAGTTAGATAGGAGAAGTACTCAATGGCCTTTTATGGCTACCTATCAAGGTGGATTCAACAATCTATTTGCTAACATTAACGGTAAAATAAACTTATACTTTTTTGATTTCACACAATGGGAACAAGGAGTTAAATTACTTATAACTTTAGGTGATGGCGACTTTATTTTCCAATCAGCACTACTAGGAGATGAATATATATGATGATGAACACAAATGTACAAGCACACCCGATTGAAAAGAATATAGATTACCCAAAATACTATGTTATACACGAATTAGTAATACCTACACCCGAAGCAGAATCGGGCGGTCTTTCCGCTTTTAATTTTAGGGGTAAAAATGGTGAGAATTATGTTGTATCTGTAAAGGTTAGACAGGAATTAGACCCATTATACCGTGATGAAATATGGTTGAATAAAGAATACATAGATAGAGAAAGAAGCATGGCTGATATAGCAGACCAATTCGGTATTACACCTGCCGCTATTAACCAATGGCTAAATAAATACGATATACCTACGAGAAGTAGGGGTAGAAATAATGAGTAATTGCGAACATTGTGGTAAACCTTTAGTGCCTATCGGTACTTCCCGTAAAAATGGGAAGGCTACACACAATGATTGGGGTACACGTAGACTACACAAGAAATGTTGGATGGAATTAAAAGATTATAACCGTAAGATTAGGTGGAATAGTTATGATAGTAGAGCAAGGCAACGGTAGAGAAGTCCTAGTGAGGTATAGAGATGCACAGGGAAATAGAAAAACCGAGTCAATCAAAGGCCACTATCCGTACTGTTTTATTGAGACTGATAATGCCCCTTATGTAGAAGATTGTATAAGAAAAGAAGATGGTTATACAGGTCTTTATGGGGAAGATTTAACTAAGATTGTTGTTTCGCATAACTCGGAGTTAAGGAATCTATCTTATTACGGGACAACATGGGAAGCAAATGTACCTTATGTTAATCGTGTACTTATAGATAGGCTAAAAGAAAAAGATAACGAACCCTTTGAGAATTATAAACATAGGACTTGGTATCTTGATTGTGAATGGTCGCCCGCAACAAACCAAATGAGGGTGATAGTAGTTTATGATAATTTTACCGAAAATGAATATGTATGGTTTGTATGCCCTTCTATTAAAGAAGAAGGTTTGGCTGATGGCGAGCCTAAAAGGTTCGATACATACGGTGATTACGAATACCCTACCCCTGCACTCGGATTTGGTAGTGAAAGGGATATGCTTATTCATTTCTTGCGACACATGAAGAAACAAGACCCCGATATTATCACAGGGTGGTATGTCGTTGGGGCTGATATCAGAACGATAGTAGAGAGAAGCAGGGCTTGTGGTCTTAATCCCGCTACACTATCCCCTATGAGAAGAATTAGATATAAGTTTGGTGATTGGGAACAACCAATAGTAGGTAGAAACTGTATAGATTTGATGATAGCATTCTCTAAAATATGGGAATTGAAAAACGGTAAATTACCTTCTTACAAATTGGATGATGTTGCTAGTGAGGTTTTAGGGGAAAAGAAAGTAGAGTTGCCCGATGGACACGACACTTACTATTCAGACTTACCTTTGTATGTACATTATTGTAGACAAGACGTAAGATTACTACCTAGACTTGACTCAAAAGTAAATGCTTTGGATTACTATACTGCTTTACAGCACGTTGTTCAATGCGATTTACGTTCCACACCATTTATTACCAAGATGTTCACAAGTCTAGCGTTGAAGGATGAGAAGTTTGATAGGAGAATACCTACACAACCACAGTTTCCCTACACGCCTTATGACGGGGCTAACGTCTTAGAACCCGAAACAGGTGTGTATGAAAACGTAGGTATCTTAGATATAAAGGCTATGTATCACAGCAACGTACACAAGTATGGTATATCATGGGACACATTAGACCCCGAAGGTGAGGATTGTGGTAATGGTAGTAAGTTTAACGTAAAAGAAAAGGGATTACTTTGTAGATTAATGGATGATATGACTTATCTACGGAATGAAAACAAACTTAAGATGATGATGAGTGATACATTAGAGAAGAAAAACAAATGGGATATTATGCAGTTTGCTTGTAAGTCATTAGTAGCATCTATGTATGGTGTAGCGGGTGATTCTAAGTACGGCTTTTATCACCCCGAAGTAGCATCTGCTATCACATATACATCAAGAAATACTCTTGAGGAATTAATGTACCATGCTGAAAACGTAGGCTTCAAAGTTTACTATGGGCATACTGATTCTATATTCTGTAATATACCTAACCCCGAAGAAGGTTTAGAGGCACTAAAGATATTTAATGAAGAAATGTCTCCGATAGAAACCGAGTTTGAGAAGTGGTGTCCTAGTATGTTGATTATGGCTAAAAATAGATATGCCGGAAAAGTAAGTTGGACTGATGGCTCTTATCACGACCCCAAAACTTATGTTAAGGGAATAGAATTAAAACAATCAAGGATGCCTAGTGTAATGAAATTGTGTATGAATACAGTTATTGACGGTATATTAGATGGTACAGACCAAAAACAAATCACACAAAGTATATCCTCTCTTGTTGATGATGTTGTTAAGGGAAAAGTAGACCCTTCCGACCTATGTATGAAAGGTAAACTAGAGAGAAACTTAGACGATTACAAGGTTTTGTCCGGCTCATCAGCAGGTGCGGCTTGGGCTAACGAATATCTAGGTAAAGGATATAGAAAAGGTTCATTCTTTAAAGTTAGCATAAATGAAAATGGTAAATACATAGCATTCGATGACCCGTCTGATATAGACGGTGTTACAAAAATAGGTAATAAGATTCTTGCACAAAGATTTATCTTAAATAAAATAGAGCCTTATTACAATTTAGCCCAATGGGATATTCAACCTATACATAACTCTTTAGAGGGTATGAGTGGGATGAAGTGGTTGTAGATAACTATATAACCGTAGGAAAAGGAGAGATAAATAATGTCTAACGCAAGCGATATAAGAGAATTACAACAGAAACAAGAACAATTAACTAAAGGCACAATTCACGCCTTTGAACAGGTGGCCTTTGATTATGCAAAACTACAAACGATGTTCTTCGCACTATTACAGGACTTAGGTAAAACAGATACTTTGTCTTGTTCAGAATGTGATGAAGAAGTTATGAGGCCATTATTGTCTCAATTACCTGTAGAAAATACCTGCCCTATGTGTGGTGGTGGTTTAGTTATTGATACTTCACAAACTACTGTTGATGATTGGGATAACGGTAAGGTAGAAGAAGAGTGATTATATGAAAGCAACACAAGAGCAGACTAGCAATTCTTCATACAGACCTACAGAAAAGGTATGGTTGAGGATAAGTAAATCATCTTTGATGACATACATGATGTGTCCTAGACAATTTTATTGGCGGTACATAGCAGATATACCTAGCCCACCACCTAGTGAGGCCGCCATTCGTGGTGGTAAAATACACAAGGTAATGGAGATAGGTCTATTAGAAGGCTCGGATAAAATAATGAGTGCTGCTATAGAAGAAGGTGTGGATGATGACGTAGGGGTAGATAGTCTCAATATGTTATTACATCAGATAGCACATGACATGGGCGGCTTTGACATAGTAGAAGCAGAAGTTAAGCATCAAGTAGCAGAACAATACAACGGCTACAATATTATTTGGGTTGGTATGATTGACGGTGTTATTAGACACCCCGATGGTGGTTTAATTCTCATGGAATTAAAAACAGGCAAAATGAATATGGGTAAACTAGCGAGGACTAGGAAGGAATTAGTCTACTACTCTAGGCTTTTAAGTAAACTAGGGTACGATGAACCCATAACACATTTTATGTATATCTCTCCCGATTATGAAATACCCGAAGATGGTAATGACAAATTATTGTTAGAAGGAAACAAGAGGGGTAAAAGTTTGTGGTTGGGTGCGGAACGTGGAATCGCTATTCTTGAGAAGATAAACAAGCGAAGTATAAATGCTTTCTCGGAATCATTAAGTAGCACTATTGAGTCGCTAGTAATCCAACAGTACCCTATGAATTGGAATGACTATTTTTGCCCTTTGTGGTGCGAGTTTAACATGAATTGTGAGTCCGAGATGACAGGGTACGTTGATAACGGATTAGGTGAATGGAATGAGTAGAATTAATGTATGTGCGGCTTGCGGGACTAGCGAATCTTGGGTAGACCAAGATATTATGTGGAGAGTAATGGGTGAAGAGGGTGCAGACCCCGAAGAGATTACCGTAATTACTTGTAAATGCGGTAATAAACAAAAGAAAGAAGAGTGATTTTATGCTTAGTTTTCCTAGAGAGATTGGTCTTAGGCGTAAGATTTGTAAATCTCAAGAGGAATATGATATTTACGTTAAAAGTATTAATGGTAAATCTTCTTGTTATACATCTTTGTATAGTTTTCAACAAATGCACCCTAATATGTCTTGGAAAGTAGACCCCGAAACGGTCATCATGGATAGAGCATGGTGGGATTTTGATATTGTAGAGGGTGGTACTCTTGATGATGTTAAAAGAGATGTAGCGGTATTACTAAATAGACTTAAGGGAGATGTAAGATTAGTCTTTACGGGTAGAGGATTTCATATCCATCAGATGTTCGATAAAAATGTCATTGGTACTACCATAGCCAAGCACGTTGATAGGTACGAGAGAGAGGTTGCTAAGGGGCTAAAAACACTAGATGGTGTAGGACACCCACTAAAACTAACACGCATACCCGACACATATAACACTACTAGGAAAAAGTGGGCGGTCAATGTAGATTTAGATGCTTTCAAAGCAGACCCTTTAGGGTACAAGATACCGGAAAGACCTAGCCCATCTCTTAGAATCAATGACCCTTTTAAGGGAAAAGAAAACCAATCAAACTTCAGTATTATAAAATGGATTGCTAATAATCCTTTACAAGTAGAATACCTACCTATTACGGGTAGTTTTGACGGAAATATAACTTCTGCTAGTCAGATACCTATTCCACCATGTATAGACAATGCTATGAGGCATGAGAATCCTAGACATGAAGTTAGAATAGCATTGGCTCAACATCTGTATGAGAATCTTAGGTGGTTTGCACCCCCTTCTACATTAACGGTAAAACAAAAGAATGATATTACCGAAGAAATTATAGATTTTATATCCACATTAGGGTGGAGAGACTTTAATGAATACACAAGTAGAAAGCACGTTAGAAGTCTACTTAACTACGAGAGGACACCCTCATGCTCTTGGCTACAAACAAGAGGGTTATGTGAAGCATCTTGTTGGAGAGATGACGGTACAAGGAGAAAATAATATGATGCGAACACCAAAACACTCAAGAGTATTTTTTGAAGTAGTAAATGAAGAATGTAGTTTCTGCAAAAGCAGATTGGGTTTCCTTTACCCTAAAAATATGCCACCTGTATGTATGAATTGTAGTATGGAAAAACAATCCTCTTAAATAGAGTAATAATAGTGTACCAATTGTGCTTCTGATAGATGACCGAGAAAACCCAAAAGTAATTAATAAGTTGTTAATGAGATTGGGTGAGGAAAATACCCAAGTTTTACGGATGGCTTCTTCTGATTATAGAATAGGCTCTTGGGGAATTGAGGCAAAAGAAATAAATGATTTGTACCGTAGTATCTTAGGTCTAGGTAGAAACGGTAGGACTATTGTACATCAACTAAGAGAATTACAAGAAGATTTCGATAACCCTATGCTAGTAGTCTATGGTACTAAACTAAAACCATATGTTCATGGTGGTAGGCCGTCAGCAAAACAGATAGCCATAGAAATGTCTAGGATGAAAAAAGTAAATCAACAATTTAAAATGACATTTTACCAAAGATTTCCTAAAATTAAGTATATGGAATTGACTACTATGGATGATTTTGTCGAATGGTTGGTTATAAATCATACACAAACACAAGTCAAAGAGGCAACAGGACTTAATGTTATGGAAAAAGAAACAAGAAGTGCGGCTGAAATGAGTAATTTAGACCCAAGAGTAGCGGCTTTGTGTTCCCTTAAAGGTATTTCTGTACAGAATGCAGAAGATTTACTGAAAGAGTTTGGTAGCATACCTAAAATATTAAGAAGTAGGACTACGCAGAAATCTATTATGGAAATTAAAGGGTTAGGTAGATTAAAAGCACAAAGCATTTTAGGATTACGAGAACCTTACTGAATACTAAACTTATTAGATGAGCCACTTACAGGTGCAGTAGCCCTATTTAGTTTTACGTTAAGATTTTTTAGTAATACGCTGTTTCTATCTGAATTGTCTTGTCCTGTTGCCGCCTTTCTAACTACACTTACCTTAATTTTATTACCTGCCTTTAAGTTTGATAATATAGATTGAGGGATTAACTCTACATTTTTATCTTCTGTATTACTTGTTATAAAGACGGTGTTAGAGATAGTATCTGATGTTCCTACTATTGAAGCAGTAGTGTAAAGTACTGCTCTAGTATTATTAATAGAGCCTTGTGCATGAGTTATTTTTGCCTCAATTAAAATACTTTTATCTATTACATCTAATGGTATAACAAACTCGGTTTCTAAAGTAGATTCAAAAGTAGTAGTTGTAGCAGTTTCGTTCAGTAAATCTACTCTACCTTTACCTGCTAATATATATCCATCGGAAGTTATAGAAGCATTACCACTTGCTGTCTGTATGCTTACATCCATACCCTCTATACTTTTAAGTGTTGTTGGTACTATTGGTGGTCTTTGTTGTCCCAAAATACTAAACTTAGAATTATGACTAAGATTATCATTTAGTAGATTCATTCTACCTTTTAATGTACCATAAGTTACGCTCGACATATCGTTTACAGAAAGAGTATTTGTTATACCTAAATTATTAGAAGAACCCATGCTTCCCGCATTAGCACCACCTTGAGGTAATTGAGAAGTTTGAGATATTTCTTGGCTTTGGGGTCTAGGTGGGGTAGGTCTACCCATCATAGGAAAAACTACTACTGTAGAATCAGAATCACCATCATTACCTGCTACTTGTCTACTTTTGCCTTTATTTGGAAATAAATAACTTAACACACCATCACTACTTAAAGATTCATCCCTTTCTAAATCTAATTTTATTTCTTCTTTTACTCCTGCCTTTACAGTCCAAATAAGTTTTGTTATTGTCATACTTGTAGGTGTATTAAGACCTAAACCTGCATCAGTATATGTCACAAAAGTAGCAGGTGTGTAAGATAAATCATTGACAATATTTATTCTAGGTGCGTACCATTCATTTCTTTCTACGGTAAAACCACCATACATTTCTGAATATTCTCTACCACCTAGAGGGAAAATACTGTTTGTATTTCCTGTTTTCATAAAACCTGTACTTATACCTTCTACTGCATTTGCATTTTTAAGTACTACTAATTGCCCTGCTGTTGCCCCACTACCAACTTCGGTAGGGTCGCCACATCTATGACGTAGTAAAGCCCTACAATATTCTGCGTTAAAACTAACTACTATTTTTGCGTTTGCTACTGCACCATAAGTACTAGGTATATCTATTTCATAAAAACCACTACGTTTTACATTTTTATATGTGGTGGCTTCTAAAGTAGGTGCTTTATCTGTATCATTACCAAAACTATAGTCACAAAGATGTATTCTAAACTCGCAATCATCTATTGTTGAAGATACAGATGTGTCAGTTAATGCTACAAATACTCTTAATGACTCTCCGCTAGTATTACTTACTTTTGGCGTAAAATTAGGTACATGAACAACCTGTAAAGCATAACTAAGTGATTTAGAGCCGTACCAATAGTAGTTATCATCCCAAGCCACATCACTAGCAGTATGAGTAAAAGCAGAATTACCATATCTATTGTGTATATCTGTAGTATTTTTCATATTTCCGTCTAGTCCGTTAGTCATACCGGAAAACAAAACACCGCCTGTACCTAATCTAGTCCAAGAATTACCTTTATTAGTATTACTAGCATCGTAATCCCCATATCCTTGTAAAGCAATTTGCGGGTCGGAAATATACCCATATCTACCACTTTCAATCATTTTATTATTTAAATTACTTTCTAAAATAGGACTTGCTGAAATACTAAGTTTAGTGTTTTGGTTTTTATTGTATTCTTGTTTTGCTACAAACTCGGCTTCTATACTAGATGTTATATTGGGATATTCTAAAACTTTCCACCTAGTAGTATCGTCTAAATTAGTAGCCGGATAATCTACAAAAGATTTACCTTTCATATAATAAACTCTAACATTACTAATTTGTCCTGCAACATCAGTTTTCAAGGTAGATACTTTTAGATTTTCTCTTGTAAAAGATAAACCACTATTATATTTGGGTCTATATTCTATTCTGCCGTCTTTACCCATTAAGTAAGAAAAGGTTGTTTTAAGCCCGTTAATATCACCGAAGCCACTCTTACCCCTTATATCCTCTATCGTGCTTAGAATCGTCTTAGTACGGCTATCTACGATACTTCCGTATGAATCGTTGTTAGTGGTAGTACCATCAGTAGTCATATTAGAAGTTATAGGTATATTATTTATGTCAAAAGCACAACTTAATCTTGTTTTAGGAAGCCAAGTTTTCATAAGAGCAGCAGACCATAATAACCTAAACTTATCACTATCGTAAAAACTACCGCTATTTTGACTTTTGACTCCACCGTCTATGTGCATAAGTAATCTAAGCATAAATTGGCTACTAACTGTAGTACTAACAGTTATAGAATCTGCATCTTTAGTATTACCCGTAATTTCTACATTAGAACCTAATCTTATTCCTAATAAACTTAGGTTATCACCTAACGGAGATAATGATTCTCCACCTAATGCCTCATTATAGTTTTTTAGTAATTCTGTTTCTACAGCAGTAGGGCTATCTTCTATACTTGCTGTAATAGTATCAGCAGTTTGTAAAAATACATTTGCTAATTGTACAGGAATAGTAAAATTATCACCCGCAGTCCAAGATACTGTGTTTCCGTCTGTACAATAAAGTACAGTTTGGGTCACGGCATAAATATAATACCTATTACCTGTTGTAGTATTTTTTATTAACATACCTTTTTTAACGCCTTTATCAATAAAAGTTTCACCACCTTTAGTAATAGCCCAATAACCATTATAAGTACCACTTACTTGTAAAGATGCAGAAGTAATACTATTTACTTCTACCGCAGTATCTAATTTTTCTTTCCACGAAAAGTAAAACTCTTGTGTATCATCACTACTTGCTAAATCACAAACTATTATTCCCGAACCTGTAGTCTCAAAATTAGATGTATCTTGTACAGGTAAACCTATATCCCCAACTATTAGACCCTCATCTGCTAAAGTAGCGTCAGATAACAACCTTCTTTGGTTAGGATGAGGGGAAATAGGGGTTGCTGTAGTTTTGTAAGAAGAAATTGCTTCTGCGTAGTAGTTATCTATTAGTGCAGGAAATCCTTCTACTGTTGCTGTGTAGTCATTTAGGTCTGTGTTTCCACCAACGTGTTGTCCACTTTTACCGTTATTAGCCAATGTATTTAGATTGAAAAACTTAGCAGAATCTATCACTAAAAATGAACCTGCTTTATCTTCCCAATCGTGGTAGATAACTAAATCTGTTTCCGAGGCTGCTGCCGGTGCAACCATTACATTACCTACTACTGCATTAGTATTTGTACCTGCGGCAACACCCTGTAATGTAATGCTAGTAGAGCCATTAATAGATGCTATTTGGTATGTACCATCATAATGTAGACTATTATATACAGTAGCATAAGAGCCTACTGTGTATCTTGATTCTGTAAGGCCCTCTATTACTAATTGATTTGACCCATAAATAAAACTAGATGACTCTTCTCCTAAAGAATAGTCGGGAGTCTTAGAAAATGCTGCACCACTAACAGGCTCATTTGTCGCATCTACATTCCATATATCTATATCTTCATTTATTTTTAATTCAGCAAACTTATCAATATTTCCATCCTCGTCTTTTTGGTCTACATAATACAAAGATGTTTCATAATTTTCAGATGTAGGAAATTGTAAACCAAACTCCTTTTTTCTAAAACTACCGTCTGCATCTGCTTTTCCATTATTTCTCATATCAGCCCAAAGCAACCAAAGATGTTTATAATCGTTTGATATATCAAGTATGCTTACATAGGACCAAAGATGTGAACCAAAAGCCGCAGGATTAAGATAACTAAAGCCTTGACTTATATATTTACATCCTACAAGATAATAATTACCACCACTAGATTGAATACCTTGATAAATAAACTTAGTTATATTATTAGTAATTGAATCTTTTATTTCCGCTACACCACTTTTATAATTACTTAAAGTACTGTAAAGAGCAGAAGTTATCTGTACTGTAGTAGCATTAATAGCAACATTAGCCTGTATAGCACAACTACCTATTGCGTCATATTTTATTTGCCCAAAATGATATTGAAACCAAAGAGAGTTAGGCATATCTCTCATCCATCTACTGTGTAATACTTTTGTCTTAACTTTATCAAAATTACCTGCTGTGCTTACTGCCGTTATTTTGTCTTTATTCCAAGACTTAGCAGTAGTAGAGGAATCTTTTAATCCTGTGTTAGATGTATATGTACCAAACTCTAAATTATCATAAGGCGTTTTAGTAGTCACACACCATATATAATTATAAGAAGTATATGTACTAAAATAATTAATTATTTTTTTAACGGTACTTACAGTATGAGAACCTGCATAATTATTTTGTGTGCTACCACTATTTTGAACATCATTAACATAAAACTTATCTCCTATTGATAACGCAGGGTCAGCGTCAAAGAAGAATGTCACAACGTCTGATACTTCATCATCTGTGTTTGGGAAATTAGGTGCTATCATATTTAACCAAAATGTTGTAAGAGCAGCCTGTACACTAGAAGCCGGTATATTAAATGGGTTAGGTGGAGTAGATGGGAATGTATTTTCTCCTTTGTATTTACCTGCGTAAACTATATTACCTACTCCTTTACCATTAGCATAGGGTACATTAGCAGCACTAAAGGTAATGTGATTAGAGCCAAAGGCTACTATTGAATAACTACCATTAGTACTAGGGTAAAATGAGTTTTTAATAATAACTGTATCTCCTGTTTCTAAACCATGTCCTGTAGGCATAGGTAATACTGTACGGCCCGATGAATCTTGGTAAAACCCTTCTACAAAAAATCCTTCGTATTGGTCCTCTAAATTATTAGGACCAAAAACTTCATTTTCGTTATTATACATTTGTATAGGGTGTCCCGAACCTAATTGCATTCTTGAATCATTTGCATCTAAGTAAGAATCATCAACATCAAAACCTAAATTACTATTAAATAGTTTTAGGGGTAAAGTACCTAACTGCATTATATTTCTAAACCCTTGTGCATCATATAACCAATAATCTGTGACTGATTCATCTTCGTTAAGACCCTTTTGCCCTACTTCCCATAATGGTATTTGTCTATCTAATAAACTTAAATTATCTTCGGCTAAAAATGTAAGCATTCTTTTATCGTGTTTTTGTTCTATAGTCAATTTATTAATTATACCCTTCCAAACAGGTCTGTCTATTCTAGGTGTTTGGTTAGCAAAAACTAATAAAGACCAATCTACCGGAGAGTTGGCGGTAAATATATCTTTTAGATTTAATAAATAATCTTGTTTTCTCATACCTCTATTTAAGTTAGCGGGACCACCGGATTCTAATTGTGCATCATCTATTATTTTTAAAGTCGCTTGTGATATACCATTAACAGGTTGTGTTATAGTCAATGCGTCTACAGGTGCGTCATAACTAGCGTAGTCCATAGCGTCAGTAAGACACCTAACTAAACCTACTCTATCTACCATAAGAGTAGTAGTAGTGCTGCTACCGGACTTTGGCTCTAGCGTTAATTGGAAACCATACATATTATCTGCTGTTCTAGTTTCATCGAATGCTTCCGCACTAACTTTTTTATCACCGTTAATATATACATCAAAAGTCTGTGCTGTATAATCCATAACAAAGTCAATATCTACCCAAGTATCATCATTAACATAATCTGTCTCAAACCCTAAAGCGTTATATTGTATAGTACCTGCGTTTGCTAAATCTATTACTTTGTCTATTGCAGCAGTATTACTATAACCCGCAGAAATATTTGTAGTAGGAAAATCAGTACTTTCAAAACCAATTTGAAATCTTAAGTTTAAATCTATTTTACCATCATTAGTAGTAGCCCCGTTAAATGACCTAGCCGCTACTCTTGTGGTAAAAGTATCTCCATCTAATCTACTATTTAAAGAACCCTTGTAAATTAATGTTGGTGTATTAACGCTACTATTGTACGCAGAACGGTATGTCTGTATAGCCAAAAAAGGTTGTCCTGATGGAGATACAACAGTACCAAAAAGTTTACTAGGGGTAGGGTCTGTATTATCAAAATCTATTTGTTCTCCCACCCAACAACCTACTAAATGCGCTCTTTGTACAAAATTACCAATAGCGTCTATTTCACCCGCTATTTTATTGTCATAATTACTTGTAGTAAAAGACTTCATGCTGCTTCTACCAAATGTAGAATCGTTATCTCCCGTACTAACGTAATATTCTCCTAAACTATCATATCCGTTAGAAAATAATAAATAATTTTCGCTAGAAACTGTGTTAAACTTATATCTATTAGCAACGTGTCCATCGGGATATTGTAGTTGCGCTCGACCTTCCCACTTTTCGGCTTTTTGTCTTGATTCATCGTAAGACAACCACTCAAAGATACCATCATTACTAAGGTATCTGTTTGCGTTATCTACGTTTTGTACATGATTAGAACCCACGTTATTTCTATCTGCTATACTAAATCTATATCTAGGATTTAGTGTGGCTTCCCCATTCATAGGATTACCATAATGGCTTTTAATTATACTATATTCGTTTGTGCTACTTGGCGCATTTACATCATCGGGTATAGCCCTAGCACTATTAAAATCATCGTAATAACCGGCCAACCACACACCATAATTAGAAACAACTTTTCTTACCATAAAATCACCTAAGAAGAAAGATTCATTCCTCTCAAACCTGCGCCCCTTTCTATTTCATCTAAGATTTGATTCGCTGCTTCTGCGGTAGTCATACCATTGAATGTATTAGTCATAATTACTTCTGTGGTAGTTATAAGGGTTTCCACCCCCTGTTGCACTACTTGTTTAACTAGATTACCTGTTAGGTTTTCCGATGAAAAACCGTAAAATAATTCTTCCCTAGCATTACTAAACTCATGTAGTGCTTCGGATGCCTCTTTATAACCGTCTACAATTATACCTAAATTAGCCTGTTCAGAGTTTGTTAAAAACGAATCTAAACCGGCTGTCCTACTTTCTATTAAAGACATTAATTCGTCAAACTCGGTTATACCTGCAAATAACCCACCTTCACGGAATAGTACCTCGTTATCTTCTTTAAATTGTTGCATAAATCTACTTCTTTCACCTTGATATAGTTTCATAGCATTTATTGCATCTACACTTTGTCTACCCCCACCACCACTATTTAAACCAATAAATCCTCTTGCCTCTCTTGCATCATCTTCGGCTTGGATTTCTGTCTTAAAATCTAAATATTTTTTTGCTTCTTTCAAAAAATCTTCATCTTGTGCTGCCCTTAGTGCTGTAATATCTAATAAGGTTAAGTTTTTACTAATTTCTCTATCCAAAAACTCTAGTCTTTGTTTATCTAAAGTATTAGTACTTTCTGCTAATTTATTTCTTTCTTCCATTAATTCTTCTAAGTGTATTTTTTGTTCTTCTAAAGTTCTATTTTCTGTTTTTAGGGCATCTATAACTTCATCACTAGATGCTGTGTATAAACTTAAATCTAAATCATTAGTTTGTTTTGCTACATCTTTACCCGCACTAAAAACTTTACCAAAAATAGTTGCTACGGCCATAGCAGCGACAGCAAGTGCAGCATAAGGACCTAATGATACAGCAGCCGCAGCACCTTGCGCTCTTAATGCAGCAGCAGCCGCAGATGCAGATGCAGCAATACCCATATTGGCCCTTGCGTGTGCATTTTTTAACAAAGTAATAAATCCTTCTTTTGCTGCTTCGTATTTACCTAATAATAATGCGTGTGTTGTAACCGCATTACCGGCTTTATCAGTAGTAGTTTTTAACATAGTTGCTTGTACCTGTGCTAATATAGCAACAGTATTTAGAATCATACCTGCTCTCATCATAGTTTGGTTCTTAGAAAATAACATCATAGCAGAACCCGTTGCTGCTATACCCATAGCAAACCTTGTTTGTGCTGCTACTCTAGCACTCATAAGGTCCATTTCTGCTCTACCTTCTGCTTTCATTCTTGCTTTACGGGCAGTTTCTCCACCTGCTAATTTTCTTTTTGATGCTTCTAGTCTGTTTTCTGCCTTTGTAGTTATTTCTAGTTGTCTTTCGTTTCTCATCAATTCCATGCTGTTTTCTGCTAATGCTTGTGTTTCTTGCTCTATTGCTAATTCTGCTTGCTTTACTGCTTGGGTTTTTGCTTCAACAGAAGGCCAAGCACTATCTAAAGAGTTTTTTAATTTATTTAATTCTTCTCTTTGTGCGGCAATACTCGCAGTATGTGTTTCATTAGATAACCTTAATTTTTCGTTATCTTCCAATATGATAGGCACTTTTGCTTTCATCTGTCTTAAATCTTCGGCATCTCTCGATATTTTTAGGGCTAATCTGTGTTGTTCCTCACGACTTAATTCTTTTAGATTAAGAGTTTGTACCTTTATATTATTATTTATATCATCTAATACTTGGTTGTATTGAAACAATATACTTGTTCCACTAATATATTGTTCGTTTTTATTACCATAGGCGTGAGTATTAATAATTTCTTCATTATTTAATGCACCTAATATAGTACGGTATGTATTCATAGCAACACTAAGCATTTGTACATTAACTTGTAGTGCTATTACCGGACCTACTATGTTTTGCATACCTTGTGCGGCAGCAAATAAAGGTGTTATTACATCACTTAAAGGACCTGTTAATAAACCTGCTATTTCTCTATTAAACATAGCCTGTTTTTGGTTTGCTAGTGTTAAAGAAGGCATAAGTGCATCTCCTATAGCACCTGCATATTTTTTAACCTGTGCTTCGGATTGCTGTAATGCGAAAAGATTTGTGTTTTGCCTTCTTTGTATTTCCTCTAATGCAGGTGAAAGCCTAATCAAAGCCTCAAACTCTAACTCTAATGTTCTATTATAGTTTTCGCTTAACTTTAAGAATCTAGTATAGTGTCTATTACCTGCTACTTTTTGGGCTAAATCCATACGTTGTTGTTCATTTAATTCGGGGTATATATCATTTAAATCCCTAAATATATCAGAAAGACTTCTTAGTACACCGTTTGAATCTTTTGTAGCAATACCTAAATCATGGAATGCGTCTGCTGCGCCGCTTGTGTTAGCACCTAACCTAGCGTATATCATACGCAAAGCACGACCACCCTTACCTTGTTCTTCACCGGCTTCAATAAGTGTAGCCGACATAGCGGCCATACTAGCAATAGATTGTCCGGCTAGGTGAGCCTGTGATGCGAATTGATTCATAACAAAAGTTATTTGATTCATCGTAGCAACCGACCTATTTTCAATTGTGTTAAGTTGGTCTAGGATTTCCATTGTATCTCTTCTTATAATATTGCTTTTCTTTTCAGCAGACATATTTTCTTCAATAGACTTTGTCATAAAGTTTGTTTGTTGCTGTAAGTTTACCATACGTTGCATAGCCGCTTCGGTGTCCATATCAGATATAAGACCAAACGCCATACCCATTTCAGTACCCGCACCCATAGTACCCGCACCTAAAACACCGGACAGTTGAGCCATTTTTGCCGCAGCCCTAAAGGACTCATCGGCAGCAAAACCAAAACCTAAACCTATTTGTTCTACTTGTGCTGTAACAGTATCTATATCTTCACCGGCAGAAATAAACTTTTCCATTTGTATTCTTGCTTCTTCAATTTCTTCTGCGACAGGAACGGTAGCATCTACCAACGCTGTCATTTGGTCGCCAATAGCGACTGCTGCATCCTGTACACCCATTATAGCATCTAGCATAATAGATTGGAAAACAGTAGATGCCGCTTTAGCATCAGTAATTAATCTTTTTGCTTGGAAAGTACCAATAACATCGAACATTACTCTTGATGCACCGGCTACTTGTATTACAAATAAAACAGCCACAAACAAAGGCATTAGATTCATAAAAGGTAATATCAACAAATCATTCATTTTTTCCACTCTCGCCCCTAATAGGCACCCCGCTATCTCTAAGTGCTTCTAGTAAATCACCACCGTTTGATAATAGTTTTCTTTGTTCTCTTCTTTGTTTCATGCGAGAGACTGCGCCTTTAGCGTCAGTTTTAGAGTCTTTTGTAGCAGCAGTTATTTGTTCGCCTATTTCACTAGCAATTATTAAATCTAATTCCATTTTGTATGAACCGCCCTCGCAATCATACCTATCCCATAGGTCCGAGGGTAAAACCCCCTTGTAAGCCATACATAGAGAGGGGGCTACTCTAATAAAGTTTATAAAGGGACTGCGCCCTCGTCTACATCACCACGAACAAACGCTAAAATACCATTTAATTCATCTATTGTAAGAGTATCTAAATCAAAATCTTCATCTAAAATACAGTCGGGAACCCACGCTCTAATTTGTCCTTCCATTCCTGCATCCATTTCATCAAGCATTGTAGCAAACTCTTCATTTTGTTCATCTGTCCAATCAGAAGGGTCGCCGGCGTGTTTCATTTTTCTAAAGGCTCTAGCCTGTAGATTTGTTATTTTGAGTTTAGCCATACCGGATGCTTGTTTGACCCATATTCTTGTTCCATCATTTAATTCTATTTCTTTTTTTAGTACCGGCATTTCTATCACTCCTTCTTTTTTCTTTTGGCTGTTCCGCCTCGCTTATCAGACGGATTGTTCCATCCTCTTTAATTTCCCAAACACCTAAAGTGTTTATGAAGGTATTCCTATCATTCATTCTTCTTCATCTTCTTTTGGGGTAAAAGAACGGGGTAATGCTTTCATTACTTTATCCCATTCCATAGAATTAATTGCTTCTTCTCTTGTAGGTGTTTCTATTATTCTATATCTTAACATACCTAAAGCATAGCCTTCTTTTCTTCTTGATTCTTGCGACCACCACCAAACATCTTCGGCAGGGTGTTGTCCTAATGCTGCGGCTAGTACTTCTATATCTTTACTTGCTACTAATACTTTCATTTTTACACCTTATTGTTTTTTAGATTTTTTAGCAGCCTTTTTCTTTGGTGCTGCTTTCTTTTTTCTCTCGATAAGTTTTTCAACTAATCTACCATCTTTTATTTCTTTAGACCAAATGTTTCCTTCTTTATCTTCGTATGTTTCCATCTTACTCACCTTATGTTTATGCTACATCAATCCATACTACGGTCAATGTAATAAAATTACTATCTTTCTTTCTTGAAGTATCACAAGAAATTACTACGTCATCGTTGGCTATTGCAGCCCTAAATGCTGTTTGTACTTCTGCTGCTGTACCTGTAAAAGCATTTACCTTTAGTTTGGTTTTGTCTGCAATTACTGTACCACCATTGTTAGCCATACTTAATCACCTCAATATGCTGCTGTTTGTATATTTGCACCCGCTAGAGTCATACTTAATGACCTACCGGAAGAAGGATTCATTAGTGCTGTAAAGTTTACAGACATTGTGTTTGTGTCTCTACCACTTACACTTGCACCTGTTGGTGCTTCAAATTGTAAATGACTAAACTCAATAGTTAATATATTTGCTGCTACATCTTCTTCTGCAAATGTTAGTTTCATAACAGGCGCACCACTAGCACCGGCATTCATTAGTGCTAATCCACCTTCTGCTGTCATTGATTGATATGTAGGTTCAGTTGCTACTTGTGTGTAAACTACTTCGTTAAACTCAATACTACCGCTAACTTCCATTAATTGTGAAGCAGGTGCGGTTCTATAAGTACTACTACCTAGACCGTATGAATTATCTGTATCTCTATTTAAAGATACGTCAAAAGAAATTGATTTTACTTTTCCTGTTGCGGTTCCATCAACTGCACCACTACCTGCACTAAAATAAACATTACCGTTAGCAAAATGTAAAGCGTTTAATGCTACACCATCAAAACTAGGGACTACTAAATCTCCTACACCGGATTCTGCCCTACCTACAAAGTCTACACCTAACATAACGTATTCACCAACATTTGCAGATAGACTTAATTTATCAACCATCATACCTGTAAATGTATGTTGTTTATCTTCTCTACCTACTACTACGGTAAAAGAAGGGTATTCAATTTTATATGCTTCCGAAGCACTAAAAGTACCGGCACTATGAGCCGAAGTATATCTGTATAAATCGTTTTGGTAATATACATATTCCCCTACTGCGTAAGACGTACCTGTATTAAAAACACGTGTATTACTTAGATTATTACTAGCGTATGAAGCAGCCTCAAACTGATGAGAGTTAGGGCTACCTGTTGTGACTTTATCATCCGGTAAAATACTATGGATTAACATACCCAAGAAATCATCTACTTGCATAGCAAGATTTAGACTACCTGCGGAGTATTCTGTTCCTGTTTGTATTTTAGCAGCAATTTGCCTACTAATGTCATTTCTACTCATCATTTCTAATGTAGTTTCTAGCGATTCATCGTCTACTTCTCCAAAAATTGCTGTTCCGGGGCTGCCGCCGTAAGAACCTTCTTTTGCTATGGAAACATATCTATTTAAAAACTCAACCATAATATTACCTCTATGTAATCATTACAACGCAGGGAGTCTCTTATCAATATTATCGCTGTCTCATATCTATTCTACGCATATACGTTAGATTTAGTGTGTGTACACATACTGTTTCATCGTCATCCATTTTTGTATCAAACTCGGCGTTATAAGATATAAGACTATCTGTAGTACCACTTACCCCTGTTTTAGTATATAACTCATCGAATACTTCTCCTAATATATTTAAGCCTTGTCTATAAGCATTTTCGTAGTTTGTACCTCTAGTTGTAACATAAACAACAACATCATAATTTTGTGTAGTTTTAGAACCTGCTAGAGAATCAAAACTAGGAGATTCTACACTAGGTACTATAACGTGGATATTAGGTACAGTATATCTGTTTATCATTTCAGAGGAAATATCATACCCATACATAATATTACTGTCCGGTACTTGTGATTTTAGATATATTTTTTCTGTATTTTTAAGTAAATCAACAATACTAATACCCATTCTAGGTACTGCGTTTTGTGCAAAAGCACTTGTCATTAATTCTTCGGGAGTAAATGCACCAAACTTAGAATAATATACATTAGACCATTTTATATTACCACTTGTATTACCCCATTGTACAATTTTAGATGAACCACTAGCACCTGTAACACTACTAAATATATCTTCGGCGTTATCATCTTGTATAATTTCATGTACATACATTTTAGCAACACCTGTAGAATCTAAAGTTAATCTTAAAACTAAAGGAACAGGTTTACTTTCCGTTAAAAGTAAATCTAAATTACTTACTGTCACGGTACTATCTCCTACTAATTTTAAAGATGTAGCATTACCTGTACCCTTTACTTCTACTTTATGCGTACCGTTATCTAATTTTATAAGTACTTCGTCATTATTAGGTGCGGTAGTATAAGACAAACAAGCAACAAATGTGTACGCTGTATTAGTTGTAGGTGTTATTGTATATGTTCCGCTTGTTATAACCCAATTACCACCGGATGCAGAACCACTACCGGATGCAGCAGTCCAAACATCTTGAAAATTACCTGTCAAACCCGTAGGGTCTGTACCATTCATTCTACTATTCCAATATTGTGTTGTCTTTGCTACTGTCATATTTATTGCCCCTTTAATCTTGCTTTCATTGTACCCGCTAACGGACTTGTTTTTCTAGGAAAACTATATACCCTTTTAGCATAAAGTTGAGTAAGTGATTTTTTCTTTCTTGTCATTCTACTACCGAAAACACCTGTTGGTTTTTGTGCTGTAGTCAATTCCCCTGTTTTGGGGTCCATTGGTGTACCTTTGTCAAAAGAACCTACTTGAATACTAGCCATTTGAGTTATAGGTAAGTTTTGTGCCGGCCATGCGTATGTAATTCCTTTTTTATTTTTGTGGTAATAACCTAAAGAATCACCTAATGTTTCGTATATATCCCCATCTTGTTTTTGTGTATTACCATGCCACTTAGATTTTAATTTTGTATTACTAGAAGTTTGGCTTTTCATAACATAATATTGGTCTTTTGTTAATTGTATTCCTTCGTTAGTAGCAATCCTTAACGCCATTTTTCCCGCTTCGTATGTATCATTTGCTACAAAAGCATTTATTTTTTCAAATACTTTACCGTCAAATATAGTAGTAAATCCTAAAGTTTCCCTTTTATTAAAACCTCTATCTCTACGGCCCGGTTGCGTTGCGGTTTTTCCTTTTTTTGATATTTTACTAAGACGCATAGAAAGTTTTTTATTTGTCTGTAAGTTTATATGTTCTCTAAGTTTTTTCTCTTGTTTTTTTACTTGGCCTTGTACATTTACCCTAGCATCAGCCATTAAAGGTAATTTAGGATAACCCGGATATTTTCTACCTTTTAACTGTACATAAAAAGGTGCAGATTTATTACTACTTCCTTTGTTATCTTTCTTAGCCATATTTTTACCTCAAGAAAAACTACCTAAATGAGCCAATCTTGTTAGGTTATTTACGCCTCTTTCTCTTAATATATTACCTCTTAGATTATCTCCTGCCGTCTGCATAGTAGATTCATCTTCCATGTAGTACGCTGCTGATATATCCGCACATATTTCTCTAAGAACGTGTGCAAACTCACCCTGTTGTACTGTAACACCACTTGCGTGTGCAATAGAAACTCCTGTGACACCTGTTAAATCATTACTAGATTTTCCTGTCCAAGATATTGTATCTCCGTCAATATTACCACTACCCGCAGTAGCAAAAGCACTTGCGCTTGTTAGTGTTATAGTAGTAGCACCTACTGATACAGCCCCGTTAGCGGTAGTTTCTATAACAATAGGATTAGACCTACCATAGTCATTATAAACTTGCTCTATTTCAATAGAGGCTCTACGAATTGCTACTTGTAAAGTATTACCTGCTTGTATTCTTTGGGCTGAATTAAGACCTAATCTAAGGCCCACATCACTTGTAGAACAATAATAAACCATTTAAACCAATAACTCCTAATAATAATAACGTGTTAAACCAAAGCATACGCTTGTTTGTAGTTTGGTATTCCTTAAGTGTCTTTTCAATATTACTAACTGTGACAGATGTACTAGCAGATGTAGAACCTAGATGTTTTACCCAAGTATTCCATTTTTCTATATCGCTAGTCATATTATCACATTTGTGTAGAAATACCCATAGCCCCTGCTACTATTGCTATTAAGGTAAAAATAATTTTTTGCATATTTCCCATATATGTACCTATTAAACCATTAGTTATTTCTAACTCGGTAGCCACTTTAGCAAGCCCTGTTTGCATACTTACTTGGGATTGTACTAATTGTTCAATTAATCTTTCGTGTCTTTTTACAGACTCTTCTAAATTGTCTAATCTTATTGAGACAACATCAGAGTCAGCCACTAAGCCTCACCCATGTGTGCTTCTAATCGAGCCACAAGGTCTGCTTTTTTGCCTTTTACTGAAAGACCTGCTTCTTTTAACTTCTCTTTCAATTCTGCAACATTATGAGAGTCAAGAGTTTTTTCTATTTTCTCTATCTCTTCTTTTGCTTCTTCGGCTTTCTCCTTAACCTCGTCTACTGAATCTAATAATTCATCTAATGTTATTTTTCCATCAGCATTTAGTACTAGGTATTTTTTATATAAAAATACACCTATACCCGCTAATGCTACTAAAGATAACAGTATCAATTCTATATCATCTAATAATGATGAAGAATCTAGGGCTATGCAATCTATTGTTTCGTTAAGTGCATTTAGGCACGTTTCTTTTGTTGTGTTAGTTGTGTTATTCATTTTTATTCCTCTCTATCGTATATTACTTGCTTAACTGCTGAATGCGGTATAACTGTAAATGCTCTTTCGCTGCCTCTTCTATAAATCTTGAACCCATGAGGTGTCTCTTCAATGTTTACATTGGTATATGACTTTTCGGGCGCAATATACACTATTTTACCTGTTCTTACTTCTCCCAAAAAATCACACCCAACGTGGACCTTCGGCCCATCCTACTAGGCTTGTTCTACTACCTTTAGTAATAGGTGCTACTCCGTGTTCATAGTAAGACAAGAAACATATTACTGTACCTTTCTTAGCAAGTGCTATTGGGTCGGGATTTTGTGTATGACTAAATGTTAATTCTCCACCTTCATAATCTTCGGGGTCTGATAGTTGTACGACAATACTTACTTTTCTGTGCATACCATCTTGTCTGTTCCAATCAATATCGTGGTGCATACCATAGTGGTAGCCTATATCCATATATTCTGTGAATTGTAATGGTGGTAAATAAGATACTTCTACACCAAAATGTTCATTTGCTTTTTCTATATACCACATCATTTGTTCTGTAAGAGGTTTGTATTTTTCATCTTGTAGCCATCTTATTTGTGTTTTTCTGTGGCTATCTTCTTTACCTTCACCTGTTCTAAAGGTAGATGCCGCTTGGGGTTCTGCTTCCTTTGCCGCCTCAATTATTTCATTCACTATTTCTTCACTCAACGCTTCTTCCCACATTATCCATGCAGGATGTTCCATCATTTCTGACATAACGTACCATTACATCATAGGGTATTTAAGGAGTACCTTATCAACTAAGACCTATTCCTGTTACGCCAACGGTTATTATATTACCATTTGCACCCGTAATTGTCATTGTTCCGTTTCTACTATGAACTTCTATAGAAGCAACTGTAGTATTTATTTTTCCACCATCAATAATTAAAGGAATACTTGCACCGCCGCCGCTACCACTTGGTCCTGTAGGACCCGTTGGTCCTGTAGGTCCGGGTGGTCCGGCAGAACCATTACTTCCACTTGGTCCGGTAGGTCCTGTTTCTCCTGTATTACCTTTAGCACCACTAGGTCCTGTCGGTCCGGTAGGTCCGGTAGAACCACTTGGTCCTGTGGGTCCTGTTGGACCTGCTGCTGCCCTTGATACACCCTGTGCTTCTTCTAATTCTCCATAATCAAACCATGATGGAATGCTAGGGAAAACTCCGTCATCGTGAAATGATGATTTTGTACTAATAGAAGATAAGTTTTTCATACCCGTTCTAAATGTATCTAATTCGGTTTTTTCTGAATCAGATAAAGCGTCATAATAGTTTTCACCGTATGCGTTTTCTATTCTTTTTAACCATTCTCTTTGGGTTTGTTTTAATGCTTTTTCTGCTGCATCTGCATTTTTAAAGTTTCTAGTCATGTTATCAATTCTCCCTCACTTCAAAGTAAAATGTGGCTCTTAGTCTACCTATTTGGTTAGTGCTTGAATAACCACTAGGTGATGTTACTCTTAGGTTAAAAGTATCACCTGCGGCAAAATCTAAATCCGGTGAAGCACTTCTTGTGTAAGAATTACCGCCGCTTCCTGTTGAAGCCCAAGAATATGTTGTAGCCAAGTCCGAACCATTCTTTGTAATCTTATGAGTAAATGAAGTTGAGCCTGTTTCCGCACCTACATTACCTACAAACCATTCTATCTTTTTTAGTCTGCAAGCAATAGGTAAAATAGTACCTACAGGATTTGTTGATGAATCGCTGTTATCTACGTTATTCATACCTGCACCAAAAGACCATCTCCAACCGTTTCTAAGTGATGAAGTATAGTATTGGTCGTTCCATTCTGCGACTATTAACAACCTACCCGGAGATGCAAATAAAGTCCATCTTGAAGAAGTATCGGGGTCATTACCAACCGCAGTAGTATTTGCTATGTAAGTCGCACCTGCATAAAGAACAACATCCCCCGCCGAATAAACAGTCGAAGCCGAATAAACAGTAGGTGCGGAGACAGAGCCGCTAGGTCCTGTCGGCCCTGTTGGTCCTGTCGGGCCTGTACCACCTGTTGAACCCGGCGGTCCAGTAGGCCCGTCATTCCCCGTAGGTCCGGGTGGACCCGCACCACCAGTAGGCCCAGTAGGTCCGGTAGGCCCTGTTGGGCCAGTAGGACCCGCATCGCCTGTTGCACCTTTTGGTATGCCGAAAGCAAAAGATGTTGCTGCATTAGGTCCACTAAGAGTGACAGTTGGAGTTGCCCCTGCGCCGAGTGATGTTGCCGTAGCAACTCCAAACCCTGCTGCCGTACCCTGTGGCCCAGTAGGACCCGGTGGTCCAGTAGGTCCAGTAGGTCCAGTAGGACCAGTTGCGCCTTGTGGTATAGTAAATGCGAATACTTTAGCAGTATCGGGGCCACTTGTACTAACCGCAATAGGTCCTGTACTAGCAGACGCACTACCAAACCCTGCTGCTGCCCCTGTAGAACCTGTAGGGCCGGGTGGTCCTGTTGGTCCGGTTGGGCCGGTAGGGCCTATCGGTCCTGTCGCACCTTGTGGTATAGTGAATGCAAAGACTTTCGCTGTATTAGGGCCGCTAGAAGATACGGCTATTGGTCCTGTGGTTGCTGTAGGTGTTCCAAATCCTGCGGCCGGCCCTGTTGCACCTGTTGGTCCTGTTCCGCCGGGTGGTCCGGTAGGACCTGTAGGACCCGGTGGTCCCGTAGGACCTGTTGCACCTTGAGGAATAGTAAAAGCAAAAACCTTTGCGGTGTCGGGGCCGCTAGAAGAAACTGCTATAGGTCCGGTACTAGCGGTTGGAGTACCAAAACCTGCTGCTGAACCTGTTGGACCTGTGTTGCCTGTAGGACCGGGTGGACCTGCGCCGCCCGAAGGACCGGGTGGGCCTGTTGCACCTTGAGGAATTGTAAACGCAAACACCTTAGCAGTATTTGGACCACTAGATGAAACATTAATAGGTCCTGTTGTAGCAGTAGGTGTTCCGAATCCCGCAGCCGCACCCGTAGGACCTGTACCACCATCGTTTCCATCATTACCTGCCGGTCCGGTAGGACCTGTTGGTCCGGGTGGCCCTGTAGGTCCTGTGCTTCCGGGTGGAATTGTAAAAGCAAATACTTTTGCGGTATTAGGACCACTACTAGATATGGCTAAAGGACCGCTACTAACACTTGGTGTTCCGAATCCCGCAGCACTACCTGTCGGTCCTACAGGTCCACCGCTACCTGTTGGTCCGGGCGGTCCGGTTGGCCCCGTAGGTCCGGTTGGGCCTGTTGGTCCGGTATCTCCGGCAGGTATAGTAAAAGCAAAGACCTTTGCTGTATTTGGCCCACTACTACTTATAGAAAGAGGACCGGAAGAAACACTAGGTGTCCCAAATCCTGCTGCTGTACCTGTTGGTCCGGTTGGTCCTGTACCACCATCGTTTCCGGGTGGACCGCTAGGACCGGGTGGACCTGCGGGGCCTATAGGTCCTGTTCCGCCGGGTGGAATTGTGAATGCGAATATTTTAGCGGTGTCCGGTCCACTAGAAGAAATTGCTAAAGGTCCTGCCGTCATAGTAGGTGTTCCGAATCCGGCTGCTGCACCTGTAGAACCTGTGCTACCTGTAGAACCTGTGCTACCCGGTGGACCATTAGGTCCTGTAGGGCCTGTAGGGCCTGTTGGACCTTCATCACCTTGTGTACCCGGTGGACCTGTCGGTCCTGTTCCACCACTAGGTCCGGGTGGACCTGTAGGACCTGCACTTCCGGTATCTCCGGTGTCTCCTTTGTCACCTGTTCTAGCAAAAGTCACCATAACATCTTCACCATCTGAAAATGGTGATGTAGCAGAAGAATCTATTGTACTTACTGTTATGTCAAAGTAGCCCGAATCTTCTGATAAAGAAGTAATAGTATGTAAAGTAAATTGGCTTGCATCTGTTAAATTACTAATTTTAACGTGTCCTTTTATAGCAGATGTAGAATCATCTATTGTACGAAGGAATGATTGAATATCTGTTCCGTCTAAATCGCTGTCATCTATATAGATTCTAGTAGCAGATGATTGAGTAGCGTTGTTTAGTTTTACCTTACCTGCGCCGGGGTCGCTGTCTGTTGTATTTGTAGAGAAATCATATTTAAAGGATGCGCCACCGAAATTACCGTCTGCCCCTGTAGGTCCTGTTGGTCCGATAGAACCTTGACTTCCTGTACTACCCGGTGGCCCTGTTGGACCTGTCGGTCCGGTTGGTCCAACGGGACCTTGACTTCCTGTAGGACCTTGCGGTCCCGTAGGTCCTGTTGGCCCTGCCGGAATTGTAAAAGCAAATACTTTAGCACTATCCGGCCCACTTGTTGCTACTGCTAAAGGACCTGTAGTTATGGTAGGTGTCCCAACACCTGCTGATGCACCCGCCGGACCCGTAGGGCCTGTAGAACCTATACTACCTGTTCCGCCCGGTGGACCTGTTGGCCCTGTAGGACCCGTAGGCCCTGTAGGGCCGGTAGAACCCGGTGGAATTGTGAAAGCAAATACCTTTGCCGTGTCTGACCCACTAGAACCTATTGCTAACGGACCACTAGATACTGTCGGTGTACCAAATCCTGCTGCGACTCCGGTAGGTCCTGTATTACCCGTAGTACCTTGAGGCCCTGTAGGGCCGGTTGGTCCTTGAGAACCTGTAGGTCCATTTGGTCCGGGCGGTCCTGCGGGACCTGTACTTCCTTGAGGTCCTGTAGGCCCTTCTGCACCTGTTCCACCTTGAGGTCCCGTTGGACCATCCGGTCCTGTGCTACCCGGCGGTCCTGTCACACCTATAGTACCTTGACTACCTGTTGGGCCTTGAGGTCCTGTTGGTCCTGTAGGACCGGCAGGTCCGGTGTCTCCTTTATCACCCGTTCTTGCGAATGTTACCAAAATATCTTCCCCCGCACTAAAAGGTGATGTAGCAGAAGAGTCTATACCACTTACTGTTATATCAAAGAAACCTGTTTGTTCACTTAGTGAAGAAATAGTAAATATTATAAATTGTGAAGCGTCTAGTAAATTACTTATCTTTACATGACCCTTTATTGTAGAAGTAGAATCGTCTATTGTTCTCATAAAAGATTGAATATCACTACCGTCTAAATCGCTATCATCAATAACAATATGTGTAGCAGCATTTTGTGTAGCACTATTTAATCTTAGTTTACCTGCGCCGGGGTCTGCTATACCATTAGCAGTATCAAAATCATATTTGAATGAAGCACCACCAAAATTACCATCCGGTCCTGTCGGACCTGTTGAGCCTGTAGGGCCTGTAGGTCCTGCTACACCTTGTGAGCCTTGCGGTCCCGTAGGTCCTTGAGGACCTGTATTACCTGTTGTTCCTTGTGGACCTTGAGGCCCATCGGGTCCGGTAGAACCTTGCGGTCCTGTAGGACCAGTTGGTCCTGTCGGACCTGCTACTGTAGAATCTGCGCCCGTAGGTCCTGTTGGTCCTGTACCCCCTGTTGGGCCTGTACCACCTGTAGGTCCTTGTGGGCCTGTCGGTCCTGTTGGGCCTGTAGAACCTTGCGACCCTGTAGGGCCTTGTGGTCCTGTAGCACCTAATTGACCTGCCTGTGCAAAGTCTACAACATATTTTGTGTTGTTTGTTATAGTACCTGTTTGACTAGCACTTACAGGACTTACACCTAATGTGTACCATCCGGTATTGTCTGTAACGCTATTAACTATAAATGTAGCAAACTGCTCTACATCTCCGCCTCGATGTTGTATTTGTAATGAACCTTTTCTAGTGTTATTAGATAATCCTACAAAAGTAAACCAACCATCTTGATTAACACCCCCCGCATCTTCTTCATCTATATAGATTTCAGTAATGTTAGCAAATGTAGCATTGTCAAATCTCATAAAACCCGAACCGGGGTCGGCTTCTGTTACAGTAGTAGAAAACTTCCAAACTAAACCTACTCTAGTACCTGCCGGACCTGTAGGACCTGTTGGGCCTAAAGGGACTGTAAATGCAAATACTTTTGCTGTGTCCGGTCCACTTGCACTTACCGCTAAAGCACCTGTTGTAATAGTCGGTGTGCCTACACCTGCCGCCGCACCTGTTGGACCCGTATTACCTTGTATTCCTTGTGAACCTTGAGAACCTGTACTACCTGTAGAACCCGTAGAGCCTGTCGGTCCCGCCGGTCCTTGTGGTCCTGTAGGCCCTGTCGGTCCTGTAGGACCTGTATTTCCTTGAATACCCTGAATACCTTGAGGTCCTGTAGGGCCTGTAGCATTATTTTGATATGCAATCCACGTATCTTGTGTAGCACTATGCCTTACATATACTTTTTGATTTTCTATTAAGGTAAAAGTACCACCTGTACCCGGATTAATAACCCCTTCACCTACAAGAGAAACTACTGTACCTGCATCAGTACCAATAGTGACACTACCGCTACCTTCATTCATAATTTGTAATTCAGTTAATCCTACCGGAAAAGGAACGGAAGCGTATGTAGGTAATGTGTATGTATATGCAGAAGAGTCAGTATGTATAACCATCCGTGCTTCGTCTGCTCTAGTAAATGTATAATTAGCATTTTTTGTTTCTAGTGGTCTAACGTCTGCCGACCTACCACCTGCTGTAGCACCATCACCAATAAAAACACCATTAGCGGCTGAACCTGTATTTGTATCTAGGAATATTTGTTCTTTAGTAGGTGTGACACCCGCCCTTTGGGTAGTGGTAGCAGTAAAAAGATTTTTATTACCTGTTAGTGCCATATACTTTCCCTCTTTTATTGTTTAATAATTATATCACTAATGCGCCCATGATAATGATACCACTATCATTATCACTTACAACTAAGTCGCCTATATCAAGTGTTCCACCGCCACCGCTTTCTCCACCTGTGTTAGTAGCCCAAACAGGACTGCCACTATTTATAGTAAGCACCGTTCCTTCTGAACCTGCGGCTAAGATTGTCATATCATCGTGTCCCTGCCCCACTAATATTGCATCTTTAGTAATAAACTCTCTCCCTGTACCCCCCTCTACGACAGAAGTTGAGGGTGGTGTGTTTCTACTGCGGTAAATACCATCAGATACTTGAGAAAAGTTCCAATCTCCTTTTACCGTAGGTCTTTTTACCGTGTGTATATCAGCACTTTGTTTTGATTGTGAATAAGGACCATATAATACACCATCAGTTTCTATGACTAATTCATTACAAGTTAGTGTTCTACCATCAGATATAATCCAATCGTGTGTAGATGCCTCAATAACTACTTTGTTATATTTGACGTTAAACTTTTTTGTTGTAGAATTACCGTAGGTTGTATCTCCGTTTACAGGTAAAACTTGATTACTAGAAGTAGCGGTATAGTGTACAGTAGTATTACCCCAATTATATTCTTCATGTGCTATGCTAATAGTCCCTTGTAATTTAAATATTTTTGATAAATCATCTGTATCAATTGTTTTAGGACTTACTTTTACGGTAGAAGGAATAACAAAATTACCAATATCTACAGAACCGTATGTATTCCATACTGCGCCTGTTCTTGTATATATGTGTTCGGGACTAAATATAGCACTACCGGATGCAGTAGCCAATGTTATTTTAGGGTATTTACCGTCTGTTAAAGTCATTACACCACCGGAAGGTAATGTAAATGTTATTATACTATCAGAATCCGGTTCTCCGTTTGTACCACTCCATATACTTGTGTTTGCTTCATACTGTATGTAAAGTCTATTATTTGTTTGAGTTGCGGCACTATCGCCTATAGGAAAAGGTGGTGTACCTGTAAAAATCCATGTAGTCCCTGTGTTATCTTTTATGCAATCTTCTACTTGGATTATTAACCCCGCTTCAAAGTATAAAGTAGAACCGCTACAATTAAAAACCCTACTACCCGTAAATGTAGAATCTATTGTTACAAGATTTAGATAACGTGTATTAGCACCAAAGATTATTTCTTGTTGCGCTACTGATGTAAAGAAAAGTGCATCGTCATTTCCTGTTTGTAGCCAATCAGCCGGAAGGCTACTTGCTATTGAAGTACCGTTTGAAGTTGTGGACCAATTATTAGCGGTCATAGGGTCAGTAGATGCCGCACCAACCCACCAATAATTTGTCATATCCTACCCTCTTTAATCTTGATAAAGAGAGCCGGACAATTGCGAGCCGGTTGTTGTTCCCCCGACTCTTGATGCTGTTGTTCCCGATTTAAACGCACTACCACCCTTCTCTTCTATCGCTGCTAAA
>Ga0181391_1000018_pt1 | contig 39620 bp, 60 predicted proteins | sample 14SPOviralmetaG_FD_130080 | JGI IMG/M metagenome (GOLD analysis project Ga0181391, IMG submission 130080) | Marine viral communities from the oligotrophic San Pedro Time Series (SPOT) site, San Pedro Channel, CA, USA - 14 SPOT_SRF_2010-08-11 | ecosystem: Environmental > Aquatic > Marine > Strait...
ACTACTGTCTTCAATGAAACTGGAAGCTGATGACTTTGGCGGTTCAGGTGGTTCATCAATTGGTATTCAGCCACGCTTGCCGGGTGCTTCTTCAGTACCGGGTTCAGGTAATGCTAATCCAACTATGATTATTGCTCGCATGGCTCGTAAGCTAGACCAGCAAAATGTGGACACTCAAGGCCGCTGGCTCGTAATTGACCCAGTATTCATGGAAGTACTGAAGGACGAAGATTCAAAACTTTTGAACTCAGACTTTGGTGGTTCTGGCCTTCAAAACGGTCTGGTAATCAATAACTTGCACGGCTTCCAAGTGTATGTTTCAAACAACTTACCTTCAATTGGAACGGGTTCAGATACCACTGGTGGTACTAACGCATCCAACTACGGTGTGATTGTTGGTGGACATTCATCTGCTGTAGCCACTGCAGAGCAGATTAACAAGACTGAGACATATCGTGACCCTGACAGCTTCGCTGACATTGTTCGTGGTATGCATTTGTACGGTCGCAAGATTCTTCGTCCAGAAGCACTTGTGAACGCTAAGTTTAACTTGGTTTAAGGGGGAATAAGACATGGCTAACATTACTGCACTTCTTCATCCCGCTTCAGGGAACTCACAGCGTGGACGTAACCCGTACTATGTTGATGTGACAATTGACCTGACTACAAATAGCATTGCTCCCGGCGATACTATTCAGGCAATTACCGTACCTGCTAACACACTAATCATGGCAGCAGGTTTTCAAGTTGTAGAATCTGCAACTATGAATACGGCTACAGATGCAACTGCTGCTCTTGGCTTCACTGGTGGTGATGTCGATGAGTTTGCTGCGGCACTGGACATTGATGGTGCGACTGACGGTGCTTACGCTCCACAGGTTTCAATTGATGGATTAGCACCATCTACAACTGCTGATACAATTGACTTTGTATTGGCTGGTAGTGGTGCGTCATTTACAGCAGGTAAGCTACGTGCTTACGCTGTAATGATGGACATCAGTGACCAAGGTGATACGGCTGCTAACGAAGTAGACCGTGACACACTTGCCTAAATAGTTGAGGGGGCAGGGCAACTTGCCCCTTCACTTTCATTAAGGACATAACATGGCATATGATTTTCTTGGCTTAGTAAATGCAGTGAACAGAAGGCTGAATGAGGTAGAACTCAGTTCAGCTAATTTTGCTTCGGCTACAGGCTTTTACTCACAAGCTAAAGATGCAGTTAATGCCTCTATTAGATATTTAAATCAATCAGAATACTTTTGGCCTTTTAATCATAACACACAAGAAACAACTTTAGTAGCTAATACTAGCCGTTATGCATTTCCTACAGATGCTAAAGTTATTAATTTTAAGTCTTTTCGTATTAAAGAAAATACCTCATTAGGTAACGCCACCACACGACTTACTGAAATTGCATACGAAGATTATTTAGATAGATATGTAGAACAAGAGTACAGTTCATCTCTTGGTCAGGGTGTGCCTACCCAAGTAGCACAGGCACCTGACCTTAAATTTATTATGACACCAGAGCCAAACAAAGCCTATGAACTGGTCTATGAATATTATAACTTTCCAACAGATTTGTCTGCAGCGACAGACGTTCCCACAATACCAGAAAGATTTCAACATATTATTGTAGATGGTGCAATGCACTACGGGTATCTTTTTAGAGGTAACACACAAGACGCATTGGTAATGAAAGAAAAATTTGACGAAGGTATTAAGCATATGCGTTCACAACTTATTAATAGAACACCATACGTAAGGTCGTATATGCTTACTGGTGCTACAGGCGGAGCAAGTACAGGCTTCGGTATTTAAGAGGCTATCACAATGGATGCATGGCAAACCTATCCAGTCGAGTTTCGTGGTGGTCTTATAACAAACCTTTCCCCTTTGCAGCAAGGTACAAACGCACCGGGAAGCGCACGAATACTACGTAACTTTGAGCCTTCTGTTGAGGGTGGTTACAGACGCATTGAAGGATATGATAAATACGATAGTGCTATTATTCCACCTTATGGCGCACCTGTAGTACACGGTGCTAGTCAAAGCGGTACAACCTTAATAGTAGCTTCAATACATACTACACCAGTTGCTGGTGATACATTAGAAATAGCAGGAGTTACTGGCACTTATACTATTGCATCTGGTGGTGTTACATTCGATGCTACAAATAACAGAGCCACATTAACTCTTACAACTACATTAGCCAGCAGTCCTGCAAATGCAGCGGCTGTAACTTTTAAAACAACAACATCTAATTATTTAGCTATAGGTGTTGCAGCATGGGAAGACAGTGCCGTTGTCTGTAAAAATGCTGACATATTTAAAACTGGTGGCAGTGGCTTTACAAAGATTAACGTGCCTGATTATGGTACACCACTTGTAAATGGTGCTAGTCAAACTGGTAGCAGTCTAATAATAGATGGTTTGGATTCTGCACCACAAGCAGGTGACGCATTTAAAATTGCTGGTATAGATTTAGTATACACAGTCACAGCAAACGCAACAGTGTCATCAGGCGGTGCTACATTAGCAATTAACCCAGCACTTGCAAGTAGTCCAGCAGATGATGCAGTAATTACTTTCTTATCAACAAGCAGAGAAAATGCCAACAAAACTAGATTTGCTAAGTATAACTTTAATGGCACGGAAAAGATTGCAATTGTTGATGGGTTGAATGAACCAGCACTTTATGATAATACTACGTTTACAGTATTATTAGATGCACCTACAGATGTAATTGGTGCAACCTTTGTAGCAGAAGTTAAAAACCATTTATTCTTTGCTAAAGGTACGACAGTAACATTTACTGCGCCATATACAGACACAGACTTTTCAGCAGCCAATGGTTCAGGAAGTATAAATGTTGGTGGTACAATTACTGCACTGACTGTGTTTAGACAACAATTAATTATCTTTACTGAAAACAGTATTCACCAGCTAACAGGCACTACTATTGCAGACTTTTCAATGCAGCCAATTACAGTAGACATTGGGTGTATTGATTCAGATACTGTACAAGAAATAGGTGGTGACGTAATGTTTCTTGGCCCAGACGGGTTAAGACTACTTAGCGGAACAGATAGAATAGGTGACTTTGGATTAGCTGTTGTATCTAAAACAATCCAAAATACAATGACAGGTTTTATTTCTGCAAACACGTCATTTACAAGTTGTGTAATTCGTGAGAAATCACAGTATAGAATACTTGGTTATAACAATAATATTACGCAGGAAAATGCTCAAGGTATACTAGCAACACAGTTTGCGCCTCAAGGTGGTGAGGGCATGGCTTGGGCAGAGACACGAGGCATACGGGCTTACGTAGCGGATAGTGACTATAACCAAAACGTAGAAGTAATACTATTTGCAAATGATGATGGCTACTTATACCAGATGGAAAGTGGCAACTCGTTTGATGGTTTGAATATTCAAACTACCTTTGCTACACCGCATTTGCCAATCAGTGACCCACGTAAACGCAAGACATTTTACAAACTGTTTTTGTATACTGACCCGCAAGGTAGTGTCGCATTTGATGTAAGTTTGAAGTTGGACTTTGATAGTCAGGGTACAATACAACCCGCACCAATTAGCATCTTGAACACGCAGGGTACTGTTGGTTTCTTTGGTAGCGGAACATTTGGTGTCACACGATTTGGTACAAAGCTACTAAAACTATTTCAGACACAAGTTGTTGGTTCAGGATTTACAGTGTCATTTCAGTTTGAATCAAATGACCAAAACCCACCATACTCAATTGATGCACTGACAGTTGAATATGGATTAAACGATAGAAGGTAAAAACTATGGGAACAGGCTACACTAGAACCGATACCATCAATAATATTGCTGATGGTAACATTATTAACGCCGCTGACTTCGATGGTGAATATGATGCCATTGAAGCTGCCTTTAATAGTAGCAGTGGTCATACACATGACGGAACATCTGGTGAAGGTGGTCCTGTTACTGTACTTGGACCTGCCCAAGATTTTGTGGCAAGCACTACAGACATTAAACCAAAAAGTAATAACACATTAGATATAGGTACAACAGGACTAAAGTTTAAAGACTTACATCTTCAAGGCACAGCTAATCTTCCCACTGTAGATATTGATGCAGGTGCTATTGATGGGGCAATCGTTGGTGCTAATTCTGCTGCAGCAGGTACGTTTACTAATCTTACAGCAAGTACAAATTTGACACTGGCAAGCGGTGCTACAGTCACTGCTATCCTTGATGAAGACAATCTTGTGTCCAATAGTGATACGTCACTAGCTACACAACAATCAATCAAAGCATATGTTGATGGGCAAATAGCTGGTGCTAACGAACTTAGTGAAATACTAGCTAACGGTAATGTTACTGCTGGCACAGGCATTGACCTTATTGACAATGATAAGATTAGATTTGGTACAGGTAATGACCTAGAAATATTTCACAATGCAAGTGATAGCATTATTAATGACGCTGGCACTGGCAGTCTTAAATTACAGCAGGGCGGTGCAACAAAGCTAGAAGTTACATCAACAGGTGTTACAGTATCAGATGACCTTGTAGTAAATGATGATGTGTCATTATCTTCTGATGCTGCTGTTATTAATCTAGGTGCTGACGGTGAGGTAACGCTTACACACCAAGCTGATGTCGGTGTTCTACTTGATGTAGAAAATGCTACTACCAACGGTGTTACAGATGTACTGAAGCTGCAAGCTAAAAGCACAGGCACACCTGCTGTGGGTATTGGTGTAGGTGTTGAGTTTTCAACTGAGACTGCAGCAAGCACAATTGAAACAGGCGGCGTTATTGAATCTGTAGCTACAGGTTTGACACCTACATCTGAAGAATTTGACATGGTATTCAAAACTATGTCAGCAGGTGCTACAGCAGCAGAACGCTTGAAGCTAAATGGTAGCGGTGCAACCATTGGTAATATTAATGTTGACGGTAACACTATTATCAGCACAGATACCAATGGTAATATTAATTTAACACCAAACGGTACTGGCGAAGTAAACATTTCTAAAGCTGATATTGATAGTGGAACTATTGATGGTGTGTCAATCGGTGCAAGTAGTGCTATTACAGAATTGCAGGTAGACAATCTAAACTTAAATGGTAACGCCATTACATCTACAGATACTAATGGTAACATTGCACTTACACCAAACGGCACTGGTGAAGTTGACATTACTAAAGTAGACATTGCTGGTGGTGAGATTGATGGCACAACAATTGGTGCTAACAGTGCAGCGGCAGCTACGTTCAGTAATTTAACACTTGCTAGTGGCTCAACAGTAACAGCTATTCTTGACCAAGATAATTTGTCATCTAATAGCGACACTGCCCTTGCTACACAGCAGTCTATTAAAGCATACGTAGATAGTAGCTTGGGTTCAGCCGGTAATCTGTCTGACACAGGTATTGTGTTTGACGGTTCTACAACAGGAGATAGCGTTACAACTACTCTTGCAATTACAGACCCGACATCAAACAGAATCTTCACATTTGCTGATGAATCAGGAACCGTGTCTACACAGGCATTCGCAAATGGTGCAGCAGTTGCACTAGCTATTGCATTAGGATAATAAAAAGTACTTGACAAACCATTACAAATATGGTATAATTAGTATACATTTGGAGTAAAATATGGCAAACGCTTTTTTATGTGAGACAGATACGGCAGTAGGCACTGGTGCAGCTACCATATACACCTGTCCATCAAGCACAGAAACCACCATTATTGGACTAAGTATTGCTAACATCGTGACAACTCAAATCACTGTAGACGTAAAGCTGAATGGCTCTGGACGTACTAGCGGTGCAGTTGACAATGTTCACCTTGTTAAAGCAGCACCTATTCCAGTTGGTGGTTCTTTAGTTGTGGTTGGTGGAGACCAAAAGGTTGTTATGGAGCCGGGTGATACACTTACTGTAACATCTGATACAGCATCATCTGCAGATGTTGTTCTCAGCCATCTTGACATTACGTAAGGGATAGAGTATAATGCCTTATCTTGGCTTATCACCAGCAGTACAAACCACAGCAATGGCCTATCAGGACTTGACTGGTGGCACTGGTACGTCCTTTACGCTAGACCATCCCGTAGGTAATGCTGCAGAAATAGAAGTTTTTGTAAACAATGTCCGTCAGGAACCTACTGTTGCATACACTGTAAACGGCACTAGCTTATCTATGACAGGCAGCATTGTTGCTACTGATGACTTCTATGTAAACTTTCAAGGTAAAGCCCTTGTAACATCAACCAACAGCGGCGGCGGCGGTACCTTCAAGGGTGAGAATGGTGAGATTAACGCTGGCGGCGGTGACATCTTCCGTGTGCATCAGAAGCAGCTAGACACCAATACAACCATTGACGCAGATGAAAACGCACTGGCTGCTGGGCCATTGACTGTAGCAACAGGGGTAACACTGACGGTAACATCCGGCGGTAATCTGGTGATAGCATGAGCGAGTTAAGAGCAGACACAATCACAGCGAGTAATGGCACCAGTCCAGTTACCCTGACTAAGCAAAGTGCTGCGAAGGCTTTTGTTTTTTATGACCAAGCCAACAACATTAACAGGGGTAGTTTCGGCGTTAGTTCAATCACAGATAGTGCCACAGGAAATTTTGACATTGCAGTAACGAATGCTTTTGATGATGCTTATTATGCTATGACAGGCACATCAGGCTATGTTCGCGTTGTTTTCACCAACAGAGAAGATAGCAATGGTTTGGATACCCCTAACATAACAACCAAAGGTTATGGTTCTACAAATTTCGGTACTGGAACTTTAATCGATATGCACAGTAATTGCGTTGTTTTTCACGGAGACTTAGCCTGATGTCTGAGATAAAAGTAGATACCCTCACTGGCAAGACCACCGCCAACGACATCACCGTAACGGCTGGTGCTACTGCTACTATGTCTCTGGAACAGGGGTTGGCGAAGGCGTGGGTTTTTGCAACTAATGCTGCCGTTTTAAACGATAGTCTAAATGTGTCTTCTGGAACAGATCACGGCAGTGGAGATTACTCTTATGCACTAACTAATGCTTTCTCAGACATAAACTACGCAAATACTTGGACAAATAGAAGCTCCAGCGCACAAATAGCTACTAGAAATTCAGGTAGAGATGCTACAGGTACTCTTGCTATGGAGGCTTTTAATTCAAGCGGCACTAACACAAATAATCAAAATAGCGGTATAGCACACGGAGACTTAGCATAATGGCTGGTAAAATTGTAGCAGATACTCTGGAACACAGCACCGCTGGGTCAATCGCCACGAACTATGTTGTTAATGGTGTGGCTAAAACATGGGTTTACTATGACCAATCATCAGGCACAGGGTCTATACAAGACAGCCTAAATGTCTCATCGGCAGATGACGACGGGACAGGAAAGCAGGGAATAAATTTTACGAATAGCATGGGCAATGCCCTTTATTCTGTAGGCGGATTTAATGAGGATGGTTTTGGAGAAAACGACGCAATAGGCATCCACAGAGATGGTGATCAAATACGTTCTGCGAGTGAATTTAATTATCTTTGCATGAGTGGCACATCAAAGAACGAAGGCAAAAGCAGTATACAACTTTACGGAGACTTAGCATAATGCAGACACCAGAGTTTCAAGGCACTCACCTGTTTGACCGTCTGTGCTGGGCAAAGGAAAACCTAGACGGTGTGCAGTCAGACTACCGTGTGGTCTATGAAGACAGCGTAGATGAGTGTGCCAAGATACTTGTGCCTGACCCTAACTGGCTGGCGTGTGCATTGCAGGGTGGTATCCTGCCACCTGTGTGGGTCTACTGGGAACTGGCAAAGGACGAAGCACAACCCGACTTCAAAAAGCACACCAGAGGCTATCTGTTGCACAATACAGAGCCTGTCGGTGCGATGACTGAAGAAGAGGCAATCGAATACCTAATTCAGAAGGATGTGCCACAGCACGTCTGGAAAACATGGAATGAAGGCAACAAACCTAAGATGGTTATTTGCCGCAAAGAACAGCTACCAAGCACTCGTGAGTGGCGCAACGCTTGGAAGATAGCTGAAGATATTAATGCCACTGATATAGCAGCATAAGGAGAAAACAATGACTGCAACAACATACATCGTAGATAAGGACGGGAATCAGATTGATGCTTCTGCGGCTACCGTTCCTTCTGACCGTGCCTTTCGTGGTGCATGGTCATTGTCAGGCTCTGTTATTTCAGAGGACTTGGACACTGCAAAAGACATCTTCCGTGATAAGGTTCGTGAGGTTCGTGGCCCACTGCTTGACGCTGAAGATGTTGTGTACATGAAGGCAATGGAAGCTGATGACGCAGATGCAAAGGCTGCTTCAGTAACCAAGAAGACTAACCTTCGTAACGCACCCGCTGCATCAGCAATTACAAATGCAGCAAACATTGCAGCACTCAAGGCAGCTTGGGATGCAGACTTGCTTGGTGATAGCCCTTACGCATAAGCGTAGGGGTCATCCCTTTTTGGAGAAGTAGATGGCACTTTCTAAGATTACAAATGGTGGTGTAGCGACAAGCGGATTGCCAACAGGTAGTGTTATGCAAATTGTAAGTCACATTGAAACTGATTTCACCTATTTTGCATATGCTTCTGATACAGATGAACTTTTAATTGCGTCAAACGCAAATGATAGCACAAGTCATGTGTCTGTTAGTATTACACCATCATCAACATCATCAAAAATATTGTTACAAGCATCTTTATTTTATGAAAGTGATAATCTTAATAACCACGAATTGTTGTGGACATTTCATCGTGATAGCACAAGATTAGGTGCGGCAACTACAGATAGCAGACGAGGCGGTATAGCCATCAATGCCGCTGGTTATCCGGGATTCGATGCAAGCAGTACACCTGACTCTGCAAATATCCTTTTTGTAGACACTCCATCTTCCACATCTGCAATAACTTATGCTGTAGGTTTTAGCGCAAGTCATGCGGCAAATTTGTACTTAAACAGAACAGTAGTTGGTTCTGATTCTGTGGCACATGAACTTGGAAACTCAATAATTATAGCCACAGAGATTGCGGGGTAACACATGGCATATATAGGCAAATCCCCATCCTTCGGTGTTCGCAACCGATACCTGTACCAAGCCACTGCTGGTCAGACTAGCTTCACAGGCAGTGATGCAGACAGCAAGACGCTGACCTATACAGATGGCCTGTACGTTGATGTGTATCAGAACGGTGTATTGTTAAAGCCTGTGACAGACTACTCCAGCACTAGCGGCACAAGCGTTGTCTTGGTTACTGGGGCATCCTTGAATGACGTAGTTGAGATTGTAGTGTACGATGCCTTTAGCATTGCGAACAGCTACACCAAGAGTGAAAGTGACACACGCTATCCCTTCAAGGGTAACAACAGCATCATCCGTTTGAATGGGCAAACCATCAGCGCAGATATTACGATTGATGCTGACGAGAATGGCGCAAGTGCAGGGCCGATTACACAGAACGCCACAGTCACTGTTAATGGGTATTGGAGTATCGTATGACCAGTGTATTGAATGTAGATACTATTGCTGACAAGGCGGGTACTGGGCCAGTTGGGTTGACTAAGCAAGAAGCGGCAAAGGCTTGGATGAAATTTAATGCGAGTAGCGGTACTCCTTCAATAAATGACTCACTCAACTTTAGCAGTTTTACAGATGAGGCTACAGGAAATCATACTATTTCATTCTCTTCATCCTTTGGTAATGCAAATTATGCCTTTCTAACAGGAGCCAGTGTAGTAGGTACGGATGGTCGAGTTGCATATAATTCAAATGACGCACCTGCAACTGGGTCATTTAGAATTGTTACTGCAAACAGTTCTTTTTCAGCCACAGACTGTACACATTGCAGTGTGGCATTTTTAGGAGACCTCGCATAATGGCTAGTATCCTAAAAGTAGATGCGCTACAAGGCATCACAGCGGCTGGTGACATTACTGTTACATCTGAGGGTGGGGCAGCAACGCAGTCACTTCAGCAGGGGTTGGCGAAGGCGTGGGGTCAATTTAATGGCAGAGATGCAACAATAACTTATTCGGACAGTTTTAATTGTGCTTCGTTAACAGATAACGGAACTTCTGACTACACTACTGCAAGAACAAACAATATGGGAAATGCAGATTATTCTGCTTTTGGAACCTCTGGTAGGCTTTCTACTTCAGAAAGAAATTTTAATATAAATGATGAGGGGCTTCCCAACACTACTTCAGCAGTGCGTATTCAAATAACTACTTCAGATGGGACTTTAGCAAGTGACCAAGCTGGTTATATAGCTTTTGGTATTTTAGGAGACCTAGCATAATGGCAAGCGAACTTAGAGTTAACACCCTAAAGGATGCCAGCGGTAATAACAGCATTGCTACTAGCTTTGTGGCGGGTGGTAGTGCGAAGGCTTGGTCACAATCTCAAATGTATTCCAGCAATACTATAAATGACAGCCTAAACACCTCATCCTTAGCAGATAATGGGGCTGGTGATTTCACGCTAACAACGGTTAGTGCTTTTGGTAATACAGCATTTTGTATGTGCGGTACTTCATCTCGTTCAAATGCATTACAAGATAAAGGCACCAGAGATAATGCATATAATCTTTACAGAACAACAACTACACAACGTGCTGTTTCAAGGAATGATTCTGGTTCAGATGTAGATTCAAATCATAACTGCGTTTCATTTCACGGAGACTTAGCATGAGTAAAGCAGCAGAACTAGCGGCACTTATCGGGTCGCAGACAGCCCTGTCAAACAGGAACATGATTATCAACGGTGCGATGCAGGTGGCACAGCGTTCAACAAGTGCTACTGGTGTATCAGGTTATATAGCCGTTGATAGGTTTCGTTGTACTGGTGGTGCTGATGCTGTTGACCAATTATCATTAACTCACGCACAGGTTACAGATGCACCAACTGGTTTTGCCGATTCCTATAAAATAACTGTTTCAACGCCAGAAACAACTTTAGCTGCTGATGAGATGATACGAATAGAACATCGTATGGAAGGCCAAAACCTACAGCATCTAAAAAAGGGTACATCAAGTGCAGAGGCGGTAACTTTATCTTTTTGGATTAAAGGTTCGGAAACTGGAACATATGTTGTAAACCTGCACGATACTGATAACACCCGCACTATCGCCGCAAGCTACACAATAAACGCCGCAAATACTTGGGAGTACAAAACTATTACCTTTGCTGGCGATACAACTGGTGCATTAGATAACGACAACGCACAAAGCCTAAGTGTATATTGGTATCTTGGGGCTGGAACAAACTGGACTAGCGGTACACTGGGTACATCGTGGTCTGCATTTACTAAGGCAAACGCCGCTGTAGGGCATACAGAAATTCTCACAACTAGTGGTGCAACTTGGCAAATCACAGGCGTCCAGCTAGAAATAGGCGAGACAGCCACGCCGTTTGAACACCGTAGCTATGGCGATGAGTTGGCTAGGTGTCAGCGGTATTATCATCAAACTGATTTGAGTGGCTATCAAAGATACGACTCATCTGCTTATGCAGACACCACAAGCAGGGTTTACACAACACCTTCACTGCCACAAACAATGAGGGCTACACCTACGATTTCGCAAAGTGGGCTGACTGTTGATGGTGCCGCTGTAACTTCTGTTGCTGGTGCCGCTGGTAATCAAAAGATGTCTTTTGTGCTAAATCATGACTCTAGTCGAACAGCAAATGAATCATATCAAGTTTATCCTACTGGCACTGCTTCTGTTAAATTTGATGCGGAGTTGTAAACATGAATGAATTAAATATTACATCAGCACAATATCATCAAGAAAACGACACAAATGTAAGTATTTCTATGCAACTTGATGGTAATGTTAATGTTACTTACTGTGTTCCCCTTGACCCAACCAACCGCCACTACGCAGAAATCTTGCGTCAGGTAGAAGCTGGCGAACTAACCATAGCGGATGCTGACTGATGGAACTGTCAAGCATGATGTTTTGGAATGTTATCCTGACACTGGTGATTGCGCCAGCGTTCTGGATGTTCAGGTCAATGATGGCTGAAGTAAAGCGTATAGATATATTACTTAATAGAACACGTGAAGAGTATGCTACTAAGGGTGAACTAAGAGAAGACATGACACGTGTCATGGAAGCACTACACCGTGTTGAAGATAAACTCGACAGAGCATTACAAAGGGACTAATTTATGGCAATGTTTAAAGCATTTAAGCCTAGTGGCATGGAGAAGATAGCACGTTCTATGGGCTATCAGGGTGGCATGGATAAGTTCCAAGACTTTCTGGCTACTGACCCTGCTAGGCAGCAGCAGATGGATATGTACACCAACAAGGCTGCTCAAATGGCTAAAGGTGGTATGGTTAAGATGCAGACGGGTGGTACACTACCTGCTAACCTGCAGCCATCTACTGCGCCTATGAATGCACCTGCTGGTCAGTATTCTGCTACAGGACAGCAAGGAATACCTATTGCTACACCCCCAACTCCATCAGGAAAAGGGCCGGGTGTAACTGATTTTACTGTACAGCAAATGTATAGCCCCGGTGTACCTGTTGGTGGTGAAACTGTAGCACAAACAATGGGTCAGACATTTGACCCAACACAATATGTTGCTCCGGGTACAGGCACACTGTATGGTCAGGTTGCTACACCTACAGCAATGGCACTGACTGCACAGGCAGGACAGCCAACAACTACACAAGCAAATACAATGCAAGCAGCAACTGCAGCACCTGCTGTAGACAGTGCAATGAATGCTACGCAAGCGGCTCAAGCTAACCCACAAGACCCACGCTCACAAGTAACTGCTGCACAGCAGACTGCTTCATCTGTAGGCAATCTACAGGCTGCGCAGGGTAATGCTATCCTTATTAACAATCCCGTACAGCGTCAAATACAACAAGGTGAATTGGTTAGTGGCACAGGTGTTGATGCTACTAAAGCTGCACAGGTAACTGCACAGACACAGGCTGCTGCAGCTACAGCTAACCCTAGTCAGCAAACTATGGTAGCTAATCAGCTTGATGGCTTGATGCAGCAGTTTCAAGGTGGTCAACCACCAGCATGGGCTGCAGGGGCTATGCGCAGTGCTACAGCGGCTATGGCTGCTCGTGGTATGGGTGCGTCATCTCTTGCTGGACAGGCTATTGTACAGGCTGCTATGGAATCAGCGATGCCTATTGCAATGGCAGATGCACAAACAGTAGCCAAGTTTGAATCACAGAACTTGTCAAATAGACAGCAATCAGCAATGTTGGCTGCAGAGCAACGTGCTAGGTTTATGGGTCAGGAGTTTGACCAGACATTCCAAATGAAGGTAATGAACGCTAGTAAGATTAGTGACATTGCCAACCAGAACTTTACAGCAGAGCAACAAGTACAGTTAGAGAACTCCCGTGCTGCTAATACAATGAACCTGCAGAACTTGTCTAACTCACAGGCTCTTGTGATGGCAGAAGCCTCTGCACTAGCACAGTTAGATACAGCTAATCTAAGTAATCGTCAGCAAGCAGCAGTACAGAATGCACAGAACTTCCTGCAAGTTGACATGGCTAACTTGTCTAATCGCCAGCAGACTGAACTGTTCAAAGCACAGCAGCGTACACAAGCACTGTTTACAGACACTGCCGCTAGAAATGCTGCGGCACAGTTTAATGCATCTAGCCAGAATCAGGTTGACCAGTTCTTTGCTAACCTGTCTAGCCAAGTGTCTCAGTTCAATGCTACACAGCAGAACGCACAGTCACAGTTTAACGCAGGTCAGACAAATACAATTGCACGTTTTAATGCTGAGTTGAATAATCAACGTGACCAGTTCAATGCACAGAACCAGCTTGTGATTGCACAGGCAAATGCACAGTGGCGTAGACAGATTGCTACTGCAGATACTGCTGCAGTTAATCGTGCTAATGAATTAAATGCTTCAGCTATTCTGGATATTAGTAAGACAGCTTATGATAATCTGTGGAACTACTACGCTGACACAATGGAGTGGGCATACTTGTCTGCTAACAATGAACTAGACAGATTAAATAACATTGCCGTTGCAGAATTAAGTGCTTCAGCACAATCTGATGCAGCAAAAGCTGCTAAAAGTTCTTCTGCAGGTAGCGCACTTGGTGGGTTAATCGGCACTCTTGGTGCGGCAGCTATTACAAAATGGTGCTGGGTTGCTCGTGAAGTATATGGACCACAAGATTACTCATGGATTGTATTTCGTAATTGGATGTTTAATAAAGCACCTAAATGGCTATATAATCTATATGGTAAACACGGTGAATCATTTGCTAAATTTATTAGTAATAAACCCTTGCTTAAAAAGGCAATTAAGTGTATAATGGATAAAGTGGTACAGAACCACAAAATGGAGTATAAACGTGCCTCTAACTAATCCAGCAGCAATCATACATCAAAATTTAATTAGGTCTATGGAACAAGTAAAACCTTCTTCTACACAGCCAAAGAAGAATGGATTATTAACTCCTACAAGACCTGCCTCAACCGCTAAAGAAACAGATGCAAATAATCCAATTAATCGTGTAGCTACATACGTAGATACTATACGTAAAAAACGTGAGGAACTTAAAGAAAATGGCAGTTAGAGAACAGCCTTCTTTTGATATGCCTATTTCGGGTCAACACATGACTGTCGAACTAGGTGGTAGACCGTGGCAGCAACCACCACAATACGCTACTGTGGAAGAAGCATTAGATTATTATATTCCAAGCCTTGAATCAGAAGAAGTGTCAACACAGCTTCTTGATGTGCTTGAAATGGGTATTCCTGTTACTAGCGTAGCTAATGCTATGCAAACTGCTAGTGTTATGGATGGCAAACACAGCGTTGACGTTGGTGTACTTGTACTACCTGTACTTATTGAAATTATTATGCTTATTGCTGACACAGCAGATATTGAGTATGTATCTGGTCTTGAGCCTGATAAGAGTGTGATGGATAAAACTTTGATTAATAAAGCAATCCGTAAGTACGAACAGGAAAAAGAAAAAGAAGATGAGCCGTTGGAAGATACAGGCGTAATGACAGCTATTGAAGGTCTGCAAGAAGAGCCAGAAGAAAAAGCTGGTGGTCTTATGTCACGGAGTAAATAATGGCAATATTTGGTTTAGGCAATTTTGGTGAAGGTTTTGTTGAAGGTCTTGCTACGTCTGCTAACAAGGCTTTGCAAGATGATATTAGACGTATTAATCTTCGTGCTGAGAAGGTTGCTGACTTCCAAGTGAAACGTACTGTAGAGGCACAAGAGAAACGTAAGAAAGACCTAGAAGAAATTGAAGATGCTTTGCGTGAAGCTGAAGGGATGTTTGATAAAGATGACCCACGTGCTGCTGCATACGCTGCCAGCTTACTTGAAGAGCAAGGTTCTGCATCTGCACTGAAAGCGTTTACTAAACAAATAAAAGACAGCGATGTGTATAAAAGTGGTCAGAGCCTAGCCAACTTTATGGAGATGGCTGAGAAGGATATGCCTACTGGTACACGCAGTGATTATGCAAATGCATTTCTTGGTGCGCCTTCATTGCCTACAGATTATCGCTTACCAGAAAGTGCGGCATCTGCTGGTGCTGGTAACTTGCTGGATGCTATTGGTCTTAAACCTGATGTGTCTGCAATGGTATCTGAACAGGTATCGGAGCAGATGTCAGCTATGGGTGTCGCTGAACAAGCAGAGATTACTGTGTCACTGCCTAGTGGTACATTTATGAAAGAGAAGTTTACGATGGGTAATATGACACCATCTAAACGGCTAGAGTATTTGAACCAGCAGCTTGCCAATCCTAACAATACCCCAGAACGCATTACCGAACTTCAAGGTATTCTTACCACAGCACAGGATGCGGTTTATGCAACGGGCAAAGAAGAGGATAAACTTACAGTTGTTGAAAGCAAAATTTCTCGTGCAGAAGGTGCTGAACGTGAAAGTTTGATTAAAGAGGCTGGTAATCTTAGACGGGCAATTAAACTTAAAGAAGCCGAAATGAAGAAAAAAACTGAGCCACTTGCCTTTTTAGATGCTCAAATTGATATAGCATTAGCAGATGCTTATGAAACTAAAAACTTTGACACATATAATAAGTTGAAAAAAGAACGTGACAGCATTGGTAAGCCAGTAGACCCTAAAGCTGAAATAAAAGAAGCAAAGCGTGAATTAGCAGTTAAGGTTCAGAATGGATTAGACCCAAATAGTAAAGAATATAAAACTGCTCTTGCCGCTATTCGTCAAGACGAAATTATGATAGACCGAATATATGGAGAAGGTGGTGAATTAGACCTTACTGCAGCAAAAAGTATTGCTGGATTTATGCAAACTTCTATTGATAATGACATTTCAGAAAAACTTACAGGTGAACAAAGAGATTTGTTTAATAAAGCTAGTGATGCGTTAAGCCAGTATGGTGGCAGTCAGGAAATGTTTAAAAAGACAGACCCTGTTTTATATAAACAGTATATGGATATTGTTGCAGCAAATAGAGATATACAAAATGCTGCTATAGAAAGGTTCTTATCTAATATAGATGAATCAGATAAGAAAAATAGAACTAATGCGCTGTTTGCTGCTCAGTCGGCATTTAACTACGGTGGTGAGGCACAAGCCGCTGCTGCACAAGCTGTGTCTGAAGGACAGGGTGATGGTGCTTTTGTTACTGGCGGTGAAGCACCTGTGGTTGGTGCTGAAGGTGAAGTCGTTGATGCAGTATCTGCAGCCAGCTTAAAGAAAAGGTTTTCTGATGATGAAGCTGGTGCAAATAAAATGGTAAATGCTATTCTTCGTAGCGGCATAAACATGGAAGATGCAATAGCGGATGCTACAGAAAAAGGATATAGCCCTGCTTTCATATCAGTACTTGAAAAATACAGAGGTGCTGATTCCATCGTGGATAAAATGGCTATTGAAGATGCTGGTATGGAAACAGACAAAGATGAAACAACACAAGTTATGGACATTGTAGGCCGTTTTCATAGTAGTGCTTTAGCACCTAACATTGTAGCGCAACCAAGCAAAGTTAACAGGCTTGTTAGAGAAGCACTAGGTCTTGGTAATACAGACAGAGATAAAGAACGTGCTAATGAAATTATTGAACAAGCAAGAGTAAAGTTGGTTGAAAGAGATAGAAAGCCAAAAGATACTAATAGAAGAGCATCAAGAACAGGACGGGCTAATGGCGGCTTAATGTCAAGGGGTTAATTATGGGCGTATTAGACCAACTTCTGGACGAAGAAGACCAGCAGCCTGTAGTTAAACCAACTCCTGCGCTGGAAACACAGCAAGCTATTCCAACTGAAGCACCTAAGAAGGTGGGTGTTCTTGACCAGTTGTTGGAAGAAGAAAACGAAGACGTAGCTGCTGCTAAAACAAACAAGAACATTGTAACAAACTCTGCTGTACAAGAAGCTGCTATGCGTTTTGCAAAAGAACGTCTTGGCATGACAGAAATTAGTTCTGCAGATGCAATGGATGAGTTTGTTGAACACTTCCGTGAGTTTAATGTAAATGAATTAACTGCTGCAGGTGACTATCGTTATGTGTCTGCAGCCGCTGCTGATGCCACTAAACGTGGTGATGAAAAGGCAGCACAGCGTTTATCTGACTACAGATTACTGTATCAAACATTCAGTGAGATGCCTAGCTTCTCAGATGGATTCTGGAAGGCTACAGGTGATTACGCTGAAGGTATTCTAAAAGCCCCATCAACGTATGTTGGTCTAGCACTTCCCGGTGCTGGTAAGGCTAGTGGCATAGCTGCTACCCAAGCAGCAAAGCAAGCTGTAAACAGAACACTTGCTCAAGCACTCAAAACTCCCGTAACAACACTCGCATCAAAAGCTGCAGCTAACCCAATCAAGACAGCAGTTTTGGTTGAAGGTACTGCTGGTACATTGCAAAACATTGCAGCGCAAAAGACAGAGATTGAAGCTGACTTGCGTAAAGAATATAACCCGACTGAAACAGCACTTGCCTTTGGCCTAAGTGGTGCGCCTGTTGGTGTGCTTGGTGTACTTGCTAAAGGTAAAGCAGAGAAAGCAATAGAAGCTGGCACGGATGACATTGTTGCACAGGCTACTGAAGCTGTGGCTAAAGCAGACGAAGCTGCACTAGAAAAAGCTACAGAAACAATAGCAAATAATAGAGTGCTTGCTAGAACCGTAGCTGGCGCACTTAACCCACTTGACCCAGAACTGGTTGCGAAAGGTAAAGGTGCTATCAAAGATGTAGCGGATGAGAAAGATTTAACACCTGACTTTACCATATCACTAGATGAAACCAGAACAAAGCGCATCTTTGCAGCAGCAACTGACATCTTATCAAAGCAAGAAGGTGGATTACTTGATGGTGAACGTGTCACTGAGGGTGTTGCTCGTATAATCAGGGGAATGGACGAAAAGAAAGCTGACTCAGGATTAGATTTCTTAAAAGAAACACTTGAAAAGTACAACATAACGCATGATGACTTAGCTAATATGTTTATGGCTGATGTGTCAGATGCTGCTCGTAAGCTACAACAAGCAGGTGCATCATCTCGTGTGTTCAAGCGGCTAAACTCTGTTGCTTCAGACAATCTTTTTGCACTTGATGATGTAGCTAAAGAAAATGTTAAGAAAGTTGCTACAGCATTAGATGAAGCTGACCCACGTAAGGCACTTGAAGCTACTAAAAAACTAGAAGGTAAAGAAGCTGGTGTAGGTGCATTTGTTCGTGCGCTTGATACTGCACGTCTAGCCTCTATGACATCACAGACAGCTACAACAATTCGTAATACTGTATCTGGCTACACTCGTGTTGGTATTGATACGGTTGTTACAGCTATGGACAGAGGCATTGCCTCATCATTGAAGGTAGCGGGTAAAGGTAAAGACAAGGTTGGTCTTGGTAGTATTACACCTAACGAAGACATCTTTGCTCTTACCTACGGTCTAATAAATAAGAAGGAAGCAAAAGCTGTAACTGAAATATTTGATATGGGCTTTCATACCAAAGCCACAGGTCTATTCAGAGAACTGCAGGACATTGATCCTAAAGGTGCATCTGGTTCAGCTAAGATTGAAAAGCTACGTGCTTATGGCAAGGAACTAAACAGACTTAATACATTGTCAGATAATATGTTTAAACGTGCAGCATTTGTTGGTTCATTGAAAAGACAATTGAACGAACTGTACAATGTAAAAGGTGGTAATGTAGAAGACTTTAACCTTGTTAATATCATCAAAGAAGGTAAATTTAATTCAGTATTTGATACAAAAGAAGGTACAAAGGCTCTTGATAAAGCAGTAGAAGATGCATTGTATTTTACGTATCAAAAGTCACCTGACAGACCAGTCTTCCGTGCTATCATTCAAGGTATTCACAGCGCACCATTCCTGACAACATCTCTAGTACCATTCCCCCGGTTTATAGCAAACGCTATGCGCTTTACCTATGAATACTCACCTCTGTATCTGCTGCAAGGTGGCGCACGTTCATTTGCTAAAGATGCAAATAACTACGAAGAAGTATCAAAGGCTCTTGTAGGTACAGGATTGCTTGCTGGTGCATACGCATTTAGAAGCAGTGAAAATGCAGGTGAGAACTGGTACGAATACAAGATGGACAATGGCAAGACATTTGATATGCGTCCTTTCTTCCCTGCTGCACCTTATCTGTTTGTAGCTGATATGATGAAACGCTATCGTGAAAACGACCCATTGTTTGGCGATAGAAGTTTCTTGACAGATTCAATTCAGGCACTGACAGGTACACAGTTCCGTGCTGGCTTCGGTATCTACGCCATCGACAGTGCGCTAGAAGATTTAGCTAAAGATGATATTGATGCAAGCGAAAAGGCAGCTAAACTTGCAGCTAACTTTGGTGCAAACGTAGTAAGCACATTTACAATACCACTTACAGCAGGACAGGATTTGTATAACACATTCCTTGCACCTGACGATGAATTGATTGTACGTCAGACTGAAACATCTAACATCTTTGATTTGATTGTAAACAAGTCACTTGCTCGTGTACCAATGAACTATGCACTAGAAAAGTATTTGGCTGAACACATTGGCTATAACGCACCAGAGATATATGAAGTTCCATCTAAGGCAGAGCCTATGCGTAGGCAGCTTCCTCTTACACGTCAGCTTACAGGTGCTTTGCTAAGAGAACGTCGTAACTTCTTAGAGGATGAATTAGCAAGGCTGAAGATTACAAGACGTGTGCTATCAGCTAAGACAGGTGTGCCTGAAGCTGACCAGTTAATCAACACGCTGATTGGTGAGTACGCTACTGATTATATTGTGCCGACATTACAGAAGAGTGATAAGTACAAGAATATGCCAGCAGATGAACAAGCCTTATATATTAAAAATGTAATTAGTGATTACAAGGGTGACATTATGGACTTGGTTAAAATAATGGCTAAGTCTTCTGGTAAAGATAGATACGGCTTTGACCCAATGGAACGTGTAGCATTTAAGAAACTAAATGATGTTGCAAAGCGTAAAGCCTATGAAGAGTACCACGAAAGGTTTGGTGAACCAAAAGAGGGTGAGTTCTACGATTATGAAGTACTCACCCAATTTGGAAAATTCTTTGATAAGGTTTTAGATTTACGTTAACGATTATCTCCATCACCCTGCAAGCGATTCCTAGCTTTCCTGTCAGCCAGTTTGTCCAAGTTGTCATCCATGATTCTACCAAGATTCATGTCCACTTCTTTAGCAAGCATTGCGCAGTACCATAATACATCACCTAACTCATGTCCTATAGCATTTAATTTAGCATGATAATCTTCTCTATCTGCACCATCACGTATTAGCTTCTTTGCTTTATTAGCAATCTCGCCAGCCTCACCAGCAAGCCCAAGAGTTAGATACTCAAGGGCTTTTTCTTTTGGAAAAATGGCAGTCTCCGCTGCTTTACGCTGGTATTCTGTTGCTGTAATGTCACTCATATATCGCTCCTTCATCCACTGTTTAGCTTCTTGCTCTAGCTTCATTTGTTTGTACCTTATCTAGCTGCTCATAGTAGGCATCATTCCAACCACGCTGCCACTCACGTGCTTGCATAGTATGTGTGTCCATATTAGGACGATGCTCTAGGTAAACACCCTTCTTATTGAACCTGCCCCCATTTTTAAAGGCTTCGTACCCCCACTGGTATTGAATACGCAGTGGAGCATCATATTTGCTTAATCCGTTACGCCGCATCTTTATCTTCCATTTCTTCTTTAGGGAAATACTTCACAAGCATTTCTAGTTTGTCGTGGTAATTAGCAATCTCTTCAAGTTCATCTTCTATTGCAGTTTGAATATCCTGATGCTCACCAATACCAACAGGATGAGTGAGCAGGATTTCAATGTTGGCCTTATGTTTATTGATATGGCCTACTAGATGCGAAGTCTGTGCATCAATCAACATATTTCTCATTATCTTTCTCCTTCTCTTTTTGTTTCAACCATTCTTCTCTGCAGGGGTGATGAGCAGGTGGGTTATGTTGCACCCACCCGTCACCTGTTTTCCATACTACACTCATGCTGCGTTCAAGTCAACTACTTCACAGACGCCAGCAGTACAAGCTAACTCACGTCCACCTGATGTAGTATCTTCCTTCTCAAACTCCTGCAGCATAGACCAGTCTACATTCTTGGGCATCTTAGCTGACCATTCTTTATATGTGTTAGCATCAATGTCCTGATAAGGTGCTTGTTGATATGTATGCTCACTGAATGGCAGGAAGCTGATACCACTGACCTCATCAAAGTGTTCGTAGACCCACGCACCTACAGCCATCCACTCATTCTCTTTTACTGAGATGGTGACTGATGGTTTGTGTTCACACCAGTGACGCTGGTAAGTCAGCCACAGTTCAAGCTGTTCGATGGCTGTCATACCTGTACGTGTCACTGCGTTCTTAGGTGACTTCATAGGGAAGCTAAACACTGTCGTTGAGTCGGGCTTCATTACGTCAGGTTCAGCAGGTATGTCCTGTGAAATCAAGAACTGTGTCAATGGGTCTTTGTTATCCCCACGAACAGTGCGAATGTAGTATGGGTTGTGTCTAGCATGAATGCCACTAGCACTATCTACAAGCTGTGATACCGTACCACTAGGCTTGACACAGGTGATAGCAGCAGACTGCTCAATGCCAAGTTCAAATGCCATAGCTGCATTAGCTTCAATAGCAGTAACACGTAGCATCTCAAGTGTATCGGCTACTTCCTTACCCTTATGCAGTGCAGCACAATCCATGATGCCTGTCAGGGATACGCCAAGCAAGCGTTCCTGCTCTGTATTCTGCTGCCAAATCTTACGTAGGTAACGAAAGTTTGTCAGTGTAGACTGGAATGTACCTAGAATAGTGGCAAGGCGTACCTTCTCTTTCAGTGACACAAGCGTGTCAGTTTCACGTGCAACAACCTCTGACAAGTTACAAAACTGGTATGGACGTAGTATGATTTCACTACAAGGATTACACCCGAAGTCATGGTCAGTCTCACGCCTACCATTCTTAGCTGCTTGCTTGATAGCTGACTGCCTGTTAAAGATACCACGTTCACCTGACTTACTGTCGTACAGAGACAACCACTCACGCATGAATGTACCCATCTCAGGCTTAGTCTTGTATGCGACAGAGTTATTAGCCAGCGCACGTTGTCCTTCATTCTCCCACCACTGACCTGACTTGGCATGAGCCATCTGGTCATCATTAAGATTAGACAATGAAATCAATGCACTACGACGTACACCACCTACGACTACCACTTCACCAATCTTACACATTATATCGTGACACTCAATTGGATAGAGTCTGCGACCTGCTGCACCCTTAAACTTCTGTATGACAAACTCAAACAGTTCAACCAAAGGTTGTGGACCTGACGCACGACCACCAAATGTCTTGAGCCTTGCACCTGCAGGACGTACCTCTGATACATCAAACTTAGGAACCTGCCCGGTGTACAGCATGGCAATCAGTTCTTTCAGTGACTTTGCCCAACCGGGTCTGCTATCACCTACCTTGATTACTGTGTCTGTCTCGTGGAACTCTTCATTCACAATAGGCAGCTTCTCAATGTTATGACGCTCTACACTGAAGCCTACACCTGTGCCACACATAAGAATGTACATAGTCTCATCAAACGCACGTGGGCTATCCACTGGTACATATGAACAGTTGTATCCACCTACGTGGCAACGGTCTAGTGCTGGGCCAGCAGTCATCAATGCCCTCATACTAGGCATGATTGACTGGTTGAGTACAGCTTCTTCTAGTTCTGCCCTCAGTGTATCTGGTAGCTTGTAACCGCAATAGCTATCCAAGTGATTAGCCATATAATCAAAATATCGTGTAACTGTTTCACCCCATGTTTCCCTTCGTTGCTCGTCTTCTTTCCATCTTGCATAGCGTGACAGTGCTATGAAGTTCTGATAGTCTGTTGGTAATGTATTGCTAATCATCTCTTACTCCGTTATCGTTCTAATGTTTCTAATACTAGCACCTTCAATATCATAAAAGTATTCTTGGATGCTTTCCTCTAATTCCTCGCCCACCTGCCCATCAGCAGGGACGGGGTATTCTTCATCGTCAATATCAATGGTAATAAACATCTTAACTCGCATCTGCCACTACCTCTTCAATCAACCTATCCAGATACCATCTGGCTTTCTGCAAATCTTCAATGGGTTTATCCTTGTAGTCAAAACGCCATAGATATTTCATAATGTTACCCTGCAGGTAATACTTAAACCCATCACCAGTAGCAGCAGAGATAGCATGAATGCATTCAATGCCTGTCTGATTGTAGTGCGGTGGACTGTTGACCATATCAACATTGCCCCATGCTTCTTTACCTGCTTTTTCTGCTTCTTCCATCTTCTTCATAAATGAATCATGTCTCATGCTGACCCCTTTGTTCTACTGTTAAAGTTAAGGTGTATCACGTTACCATCGTAAGTTTTTTCCACACCCATCTCTTCCTCTAGTTCTACATCAATATCCATCTCGTTGTCAATAACTTTTGTGACGTACTCGTGAACAATATTGCGTAGTTCTTCTACCTCTTCCATGACAGGCACAGCAGCACACATCATCTTAGCAAAGTGCATTATCTGATAATAGTCATCATCGTCTAATGGGTTATCCGGCATAGCCATTATAGATATGTCAACTTCGCCCGACCACTTACCATCGTTATCAGCGAATGGTCTGACACGTATAAGTAAATCTTCATTCTGTATTTCTTTAGATAGTTTAGTCATCATGTCCATACTCTATCTCCTTTTCACTTTTGTGCCGCCAAACTTAATAAACTTTGGATGCTTGTTCTTGCCCTTCTCCTTCAACCAATCTTCAGGAATAATCCTGTCATAGTATCTAAAGCCGTACTTGATACACCATTCACCGTAGGTAGACTTAGCACCCTTACGTAGTTTGCGTCTGCTGCTTTCAAACACAAAGCGTATATCTAATTTGGGATGCTGCTTTTTAATAGCCAGATGCTTGCGTCTATCTGCTGCGGTGAACATACCTTTTGTTTCAATTATGATGCCATTGGACAGCACGAAGTCCGGTGTGTAGGTTCTGTATGCAAGGTCTTCCCACTCAATCTTAACTTGTTCATATAAGAACTCTACGTTAAGTTCTGTGAGATAGTCCGATACCTTGAGTTCCAGACCACTACGATAGCCATACTTTCGTGCTGCTCTAAATTGTTTTGCGTTAGGCAATGACTTCACCTATGTAACTTACTATAGGTGGGTTCTTTGCCTGTGACTTTACAGATGGACGCTCAGTAAGACTATCCCAACAATCGTGACGGTAGTTACAAAATCTGCATCCGTCATTAAGGACTTTATTACCTGTGGGCTTGCCACGAAAAGTCTCAGGCACTGGTTCAAAACATCTTTCAAACTTGTTCTCCTTTACTTTATCTACGGTAGCTTTAATCTTAGACACCTCAGTATCTATGTCCAGTCCTGTAGCTGGTACATACTTGAACTGACCATTGGCTTTGTTCACTACCCACCAGCCACCTGCCTTCTTGTCTGCAGCTTTAGCATAGCCAGCTAACTGAGCCACATACCCGAAGCCATCACCGCTGGCAAGAGTGTCATAGGATTCAAACTTGTTTCTATATGACCAGTCTGAAGCTGATTTAATATCATCAACTGCACCATCAAGGATGAGGTCATAAGAACCAGAAACGCTATCGTCACCAAGGTCAAGAGAAACTTTATCCGTGTCTTCATATTTAACTCCTGCTTCTTTAAGGATGCCTTTGAACACTGCTTCCACAATGTCTCCCAGCATCATGTTCATTACAAAGGTTGTCGGAAAGGGTAACGCTACCTCTGGCTTGTTCTTGTCATACCAGAGTTGGCAAGTTGGCCTACCTACGTTTGACATACGTAGACCAAACTTGTCACGCTTGTTACCCCCACCGAACTGACGTGCTGCAGCAGCCATCACATCAAGACCAATCTGTTTGATTGTCCTTTGTGACATACTTACCTTACCTTTCACAGCGTTATCAAGATACTGATGCAGTGCCAGTTCAGCAGGATGGTTCATTATGCTACCTCATCTTCTATTTCAATGTCCACAATGTCATCTAACACTTCAGCATCGCCATCTTCCAACTTTGAGTTTACTTTTTCTGCCCACGAATTGATAACATAGCTATTGTAGTTGTCAATCCATGACATGAAGTCAGCAAACAAAACGTGGTCATCATTTGTAACCTCAAGTGTTTTAGTTACATCAAGAGATACAACAGGAATGAAGAAGCTATTACCATTAGGCATCTTACGCTCATTTGTGTTGGCAGTAAACAAATGCATAGGTGGAAGTCTTCCCATCTTAGCAAACTTTACAAATACATCGCCAACTAGCTTAAATGCGTCACGGTTGTCAATCTCCCAGATAAATGGAGTAGATTCCAATTCTACTGGCTCACCTTTTTCATTTACGGGATTCACCAGTTCAACTGTACCAAAAACAGCACGAACACGTTTAATCTGCTTGATTAACTCCTGCGTTTTTTCTGGTAATGCTTTGAAGTCTTGGATATAACCTGCAGGTTTACCACAGTTAAATCCACCGTCATTATCTTTCAAGTCAGATTCCATTTTTGCGTCTTCTGTCATAAGAGACTTGATAAAACGGTTAGGTGAATTAGCACCACCCATCACAAACCGCTTATACATAAAACGCTGAACAAAAGCACGGATGTTCACAGAAGAGGCGTAGTATGTGGGGCCATCTGGAATTTCCAGCTTATATGCACCACCCTCAATTATTTCCATGTTTACATTTTTTCCATTTACTTCTGCTGTACCCATTACTGGTGAATGGTTAATGCGAAGACGTGCAAGCGAACTGCTTTTAGATTTGCTTCCACCTTCCTTTGCAATACCCATTGCTTTCGCCATAGCTGCGAAATTATTTTGGTCTATTGTTGTAAGTTCTGTCATGTATGTTACTCCTTTCGTTAGAGTGAATGAGGCATAGTTATATCACGCTACGTCCTTCGTGTCAAGCCAATTTGGTCCAATTTTTGCTTCTAAAAGTAGCGGCACATTGAAATCAACACCCCAACGTGCAGCTATAAGTTGTGGTAGTACATTATTAGTATGGTCTATCGCATTGATTACCTGTTGTTCTTCTTCAGGATGAACGTCAATGACGATGCTATCATGCACTGTATTCACTATACACGATTTTTTATCCTTTAGCAATTCATCAATGTGTAGTAAAGCTATTGGCACAATGTCTGCTGTAGCAAACGATTGCACAGGATAATTTTTTATTTGTGTAAAGTGACTTACCCGCCCGGTAGACTTTCGTTTCACATCGGGAAATGAAAACTCCCGACCACTAGGCGTAGTAATTTTTTGTGTTTCTAAAGCCTCTTTAGCCAGTCTGGAATGCCAAGCTGCGACACCTTTGTATTTATTGGTGAAGTGTTCGTAGTAGGCTGCTTCTGCTTTGCTTCTACCAAAGCCTGTTGCACCGTAGAGTGGCGCAAATGTATGTGCTTTCGCATCCTGTCTACTCGTAGGTTGACCAGCATCACTAATAACTTTAGCGGTGTATGCGTGTACATCAAATCCAGTAGATACTTCTTCAATAGCAACCTCATCTTGTGATAGGTAGGCTGCAGCACGGAACTCTAACTGTGCAAAGTCAGCTTCCATTACCTTGCCACCTTCAAATCGTGACACAAATACTTTCTTAACAGGGAACGTGCCGCCACGTGGCATATTCTGCATATTCGGGTCAGCACCAGACAGACGACCAGTAGCTGTACGATGTTGTAGAAGGCGTACATGAAGTAGCCCGTCGTGCTTGGTGTGTGTCTTGATGCCTTCCACGAATGATGACAGATAAGTATCAACAGCACTTAGCCTACGCACTTTATATAGGAAGTCTGCCGCATCTGTCATACCTTTACTACGTGCAGCACCTTCAAGTATTTCAAGGTTAATCTTACTTGTAGTAAAGCCATTTGCACTTGCCCACTTTGGTGATGGTGGCTTGAACTTAAAGCCAGCAAGTGTATCTGTTGGTTTAAACAAAAAGCCTTCGGTATTACAAGTCTGGCATCGACTTGGTTTGGCAAAAGGCTCACCATTTTTCTTTTTCTTTCGTACATAGCCAGAGCCACCACAATCTGTACATTGCTCTGCTACAGTTCTGTAAAGACGTTTAGTGCCGGATGACATCATGTTATTGAACTCCGTATTGGACATATAGGGGTCAATCTTGCCTGACCATTCTGTTTTATCCAGAACTTTACGTCCATAAATAACCCAAGACAACTGTTCTGGGCTGTTTAGATTAATAGGGGTATCACCCATAACCTTACGTACATGAGACTGTAAATCTTCTTCTAGCTGTTTCTTTTCTGCTTCAAACTCATCACGCACGTCGTCAAGTACAGATAAATCAACTTTAAATCCACGCTGATATATACGTGCTAAACACACAGCCACCTGATTAGTCAAGGTAACTGTATCCATAAGACGTGCATCAGGCACAGTGTTCAAGCGATACATCAGCTTATCTGATAACTGCTGCGTAGCATGAAGGTCAGCAGACAAATACTCGCATAACTCATCGTGTGGTATGTCACGTGTGCTGTACCCTTTCTTAAAGTATTCTTTCAGTGTGTCTTGTTTCTTGGTATCTAACTCATAGCGTTCTGCACAAGCCTCAAGAGACAGTGGTTCTTTGTTACCACGCTGCAGTACATACTCTGCAAGCATTGTGTCAAACACAGGGCCATCATACTTGAAGCCCGACTCCCACAGCCACATCAAGTCGTATGGAGCATTGTGTGCGATGATGATAGTAGATTGGTCAAGATACATTTGAAGCAGCTTATGTCCATGATATGTATGCTCACGTTCACTGTGGTCAAACGTAATCAACTCTTCCTGTCCTTTGTCAGTCAACACACCAACCAAAGTTAGTGAGTTTTCTGGCTCAAAGGGGTCAAGGTGCATTTTACCATCACGTTGTGTTACTGTGTTTTCTACATCAAGTGTCAGTTTCATTGCTAGTTCCTTTCAAATATTGTATTGCTCTTTTAAGTATTGCAATGTCATCATTAAAATTGCCTAACGCCCTATTACATTTATGACACAGCCAACCTCTAAAAGTATTATTCTTATGGCAATGGTCTAAGACCCAAGCAGTTCGTTTCTGTAAATCTCCTACCTCTTCTGCATTACCTAAACATATAGGACATCTATATTCATTTTCATCAGGCATACCATACTTTTTTCGTATAAGTTCTCTTGAATTTGCCATATCACGCATACATTTTTTACATTCAGGACGTTTGTATGTTCCACCATGACAATCAGAAAAAGCATTTAGAGGTAATACTTTTTTGCATTTACTGCATTTCTTTGTGTCTCCTTCAGGATCAAAGAAAACAGTATCACCAAACAATTCATGCTGCATCATACTGTATACCTAGCTGTCTGATATTCAAGTTCGCAGTGTACCACACCATGCCATCCTGTCAACTTGTTTTTTACAACATTCAGGTGACGCTGTGTGTCTTCCTCTTCTTGCCCATCAACAACAGGGTTCTTAGCAATCAGCACCATCAAGTCAGCTTCAGCAGCTTTACCTGTACGTGAGCCTTCCATCATAGATTGATTGAGTAAAACCTTGCCTTCAGCATCAGCAGATAGCTGTGACATATAAAACATTGCACATTCATGCTGCTTGGCAATCATACGTGCGTGAACAGCGTTTGCCTTGAGTGCTTCATCTGTACGAGCAAAGCCACCCGTCTTGGCAAACTTATCACCCATGTCAAGAAGTACAATGTCTGGTTTATATGACTTGCAGATAGACTCTACCCAATTCATGTCACGACCTGTAGCATCTTTAATCTTGATACGTTCTTTAACAGGTGCGTACAACTCACGTGCTTTAGCCGGATTGTCTTTTATTTCACGCATTGTCATTCCTGTGGCAGCAGTCAAATACCTTGCACCAACACGGTGGTAGCCTTCTTCATTACACAACACAATACAGTTAGCGCCTTGATGTGCAAAGCCACCCGGCGCAGCAATCAAGCTGGCGTGAAAAGATGTCTTGCCAGTGTTAGGCCGTGCGCCTATCTCAATCAAGTGACCTGCGTTAACACCTTCTACCTTACGTGTCAGACTAGGAATGTTGAATGTCCAACGAGCCTCAAGGTCATTGCGAGCAAGCAAGGTTTCAATCTCAATGTCGTCCCACTCTACGTTTAGATTAGGCGTGAAGTCATCGCCATACTGCTCAAGTAACATACGCAATGGCTCAAGGCTAGACTTGTCACCATTCACATAATCGAAACCAAGATTGGCAATGTCCTCGCCAACAACCTGTTGAAACAGTTTGGACAGTACCTCTTGTGCCACGTCACTGCCCATAGGTGTCTCACGCTTTATCTGACCAAAGAGACTGCTGTACGATGCTTTTTGTGCTGTCGTCATTGTAGGATTGTTTGATATAAACAATGCCTCAATTTCATCAGGTGTCACAGTACGTTCATACCTATCCATAGCTGTATCAATAGCCTGTTTTATTTTACGCACATCTTTGCTGAACAGTCTGTCAGGACAACGTGCGCCACGATGGTCATCGTAAAATGACCTATCCATTAAACTTCTAATCAGTGATAATTCCATATAAATTCTCCATATCTGTCGGGTTACGATATTTCAAGTCATCATTCAAACGTAGTACACGAACATCGTTCACATGACCACGTAGTTCCTTTGCCATCTGCAAAGTCTTCGGTAGTGCATCGGGGTCTAATGCAATTACGGCTGTTGAGAACTGTGCAAGATACCCTTTATGCGACTCTTGTAGAGATGTGCCAAGTATCGCAACCCCGACAAAGGATTTGCCACCAACCACGGCTGCACTCACACAGTCCTCAACAACAACTGCGACTTTACCACAACCATGTGTGTATGGCAAGCCACTTTTTCCATATCGTTTCCATTTAGGTAATCGCTTACCAATGGCACGACCAGTACCATCAACAATTTTACCTTCGTGCATGATAGGAAAAACAATTCTGTCTTCCTTTACATCATACATGACACCTAAATCATCTGGGTCAAGTTTGTATCCGTAACAAAATGACAACACAGTACGTTTCTTTCTGTGAGGTATAATGTATTGAGGCAATTCAAAACTATCTTCGACAAACTCTTTTGCCCCACTAAACCCAGCACGTATGTCATCAATAGACAGATGTACACGTGTACCGCCCTTAGAACCACAAGATACTTTGTAACAATTCCATACAAGTGACCCCATGTTATTAGTCACTGTAAATGTATTATACCCACCACAGTTAGGACAATTCATCCTTTTTGTAGTTCCATTAGGTATATCTATATCACTTATAGTGTTATATATATTATTCATGTAATATCACTTTCCTTTGCGGCACTTGCTATGCTTATACCATGAGATTTTCTAGCTGTCAATGCACTATCTGCACTTGACAACGTATTTTTTAAGTATGGTTTTACCGAAGATGGATTAGCGTGTCCTGTAACCGACATAATTTGTGCCATACCGACACCTGCCTCAACCATTTCAGTTGTACCAGTCCTACGTAAATCCGACAGACGTAAATCTTTTGATAGACCAACATCATCCATCAATTTACGACCATGCAAAGGTAACTTATACATACTGTAAGGTATATACTGACCATTTACAGGATTGGGTCTTGGTGCAACATATTTTTGAAAACCGAAGTCTTGTTCTTGTTGTTTAAGCATCTCAAACAAATCCTCTTCAATAGGTAAGTGTACCTCTGCTTTACGCTTAGACTGCTCTATATAAACAGTACGTGCTTCAAAGTCTATTGCATCCCATGTAAGCAGACGCATATCGCCAAGACGCTGACACCATTCGTATGCCATGTGAGCAATCAAACCTATGTTACGGGTGCTAAAATCGCTGTAGGCGGCGTTTAATAGCTTCTGTACATCTTCCCTACACCAAATTACCTTACGCCTGTCAGCGGCTCTTTTACGCACGTTAGCGAAGGGATTAATCATACACATTTCCATACGCAAACCATGATTAAAAATAATACGGGTGACAGATAGCAGATGATTTGCGGTTGCAATACCCCTTTCACACCAGTCATTGTATGCAACTTTTGCTACACGTGTAGGTAATGTCTTGTAGTTGTATTGGCAGAGGGGCTTGCCCTCTACCTTTGTGTTTAGCATGACATTCAAAAGATACTTATAATGAGATTTAGTTTCATCACGTATGTTCTTGAAATCATAGGAAGAATAGTAATCTTCCACCAGTTTAGATAACTGTGACATTATGCCGCAATTGACTGAAATTGTGGTGAATCAATCCACTTGGCAACTTCCTGTTCTCTTGCCCACATAGACTGCGCCTCAGTATCATTACCAGTGTTACGAAGATTGAACCCATTACGCTCATCAGCATAACTGGCGTAGTTTGTAAAGGCAGAGTACAATGACCAGACATTACGTCCACGTGTACTAACCTCTTGATTATAAAGGCTAAACATCTTATCTGACTTTCGGTCAGACTTTATTACTGATTCAAGCAGAGCCTTTACATCCACAGTCATAAGACTTGTTTCTGCCCAACGCTGGAACTTGTCAGCCGTTGCATAAAAATCTGTAACAGATGACTGCAACTCTTGGATGAATTTGTCCAAGCTAAAATTGCTGGTGTTCTTACGCTTAATCTTGTCGTAGTCACCAGTGACCATTCCGTTTGTGCAGAAGAAGTCAATAGCACCAAAGAACACCATGTTACTGCATGAACCATCAATGCCATGTAAGGCAATCAGCCGGGGTGCAATAGTTGTGGTATGCTTTTCTGTCTTAATCTTACGAAGCACGTTAGGCATAGTCATGTCCATCATAACCCACGCATTGTTACGTGCAGTGTTGTATTTGATGTTCATCTGATTGCAGAACTCTTCGCCAAGATGCTCAGAGATTGTGTTGTGTGCTTTAGTAAAGAAGTCACCGTGTGAAGCACAGCTAAAGCCGTTGCCTACGATGCCTAGATATTCACCTGTGTTGCCGTTGATGACATACTTCGACTTGTCATACTTGGTTGGTTCAAACTCCACAGAGAAGTTAATGTGGTCTGGAACGATTTGGTCTGCTGTAAAATCTAATGGCATGGTTATATCTCCTTTCATACCGTTAAGTGATGTTCTGTTATACCAGCAATATTTTACAAAGTCAACACTGCTAGTACAAAAAATATTATAACACCTATTATAATGTCCATCATGTCTCCCTCAAGTTAAATTGATGTCTTAAAGTGTCCCATGCGTCACTCAACTCTTGTAAGTCAAACGCTGACACAGCACGTATGCCACCCATGTCAGGGTAAAGTGCAGTCTCAAGAAAGCTGTCTAACTTACTGTCTATACTATACAAAGCCGCCTGTTGCATAGGTTGTAATCCATTCACAGAACTTTGCCGCTTTTGTTTATCTTTTTCACGCACCTTTTCCCAATGGGCGATACGTTCATCTTGTGTCATATTCTCTAGCTTTTTTGTCATGTCATTCTCCTTTCATCCAACTTGGCATTTCACGTCCTTTGTTGTAACGAGCAAACTTTGATTTGTCAACAACGTAAAACGCACGGTAGGCCATGATAGGCCAATGCTCACTTGTTTTTAAGTTATCGTGTCCACTGAAACACTGTGGGTGTGCAGTAAGCATACCACGTGGTATCTTACAGACACCAAACTCTAAAGCACGGTAGTGTTTACCTGCACCATGTTCTTTGCCGTATCGGTGTGTGTATTCACGCAACATTGCGTCATACAACTTAAACGCAAACTGGTAGTTAGCTTGTGTCTCCATTGCCCACAGTGTGCAGGGATGTTTCTGATGCACAGGCTTGTATAGTTGTTTGATTTCAGCGTACTCAGGTGCGTGATGCCACAGGCTTGTACACAACATCTGCGCCTCTTCCAACGGCATCTTTACAATGTGCTGATCGCATAACTGCTTGGCTATGGCATCAGGGTGATGGTCTATCAGAAATCTGTTCATTGTCATTCTCCTGTATCTGGTAGTTAAACAACTTGATTGCTGTTACTCTGTCTATCTTAAACCATTCGTTGTGCCTGTCAAGCGCAAAGTGTTCAAACACCTTGTGCATCTCAGCTTCTTTCTCACGTCTATGGTCAGATTCAAGACGGGCAATGACTTTGTAGTCACGATGTGGTGAGTAGGTCTGGTAGTCATTCAACCTGTCATCCGCATCTTTGGCACATCCAATCTTTACCCAATCAGGCCATGCGTCATTGACAATGACATACACAAAGCCTTCTTTGATCTGCTCTAGCTTCTCAAGTGTGGTGACGTGCGCCCATGACTTCCAACGTCCTGCTTTCCAGTTAGGGTCTGACCGTGGTACGTACTTGCCATTGACCCACATACGCCGTGCGTTCTTGGTGTTGTACTGATCCCATCGTTCACGTTTACCTTCACTTGGTATGTACCACCATTCACCATTCTCAAATACCTTTTGAGCATTTTTAACTACGCTTCTGTTCATGTCATTATCCTTCCTATGATACCTGCTACTGCATGATAAGCCATCCAGCCTAAGAAGGCGAAGATGCAAAAGAACAAGAACATTTCAATGCCATCATGCGTGAGGTAATAATATTTCACTTTGTGCCATAGCTTACTCATGCTCACCCCCATTGCCTCTACCTAGCCCACCGAAATAGTTAGGCTTGCGCTTGGCTGTTTCAAATACACCTGCCGTGATGAACACACCAGCTATTAGCAAAGCGTGTGCCACTGCACTGATACCAAACACAGTGATAGACCCGACAGACATACCGAAGATAATACACCACATCCACGCTAGTATCTGCATGACAAGATGCCGTGTGTTTGTGTCAGGTATGTGTGACAGTGGGTTGTGTTTACTGTCCATGATTAGGTTGTATAGTTTAATCATCTGCAATCATCCTCATCAAATTTACAACGTGTTGTGTAGTATGCCATCAGCATGGCAGCTAACTCTGGGAAGGTTTCCCAATCAGGTCTGCCATGTGTATCAAATAGATAGTCAATCTCTGTGTCAAGTGCTACCAGTATGGCGTTCACTTGTTTCTTTGGTAGGTTAAGCGTTATCATTATCAATCTCCTTTACCATTCTACAGGGTAGAATACTTCTACCATGCTATCACACTTAGGGCAAGTCAGTATCGTGACCATGCTAAACTCATCACCACGATGGTCATCAGGGTTGATGTCATGGTCATTGCCCCAGATTAATTCTGTGTCTTTACAGTGCCAACAGTTCATGTGTAGCTACCCCCTTCATCACGTTCATGTAGGTCATCTACATCTATGCCATCACAGATATATGAGTAGTCATAGTTGGGTAAGCTGAACAGTTTGATGCTACCATCTTCATTACGAATGTAATCATCTGCATCATCATCCCATACAGATACAGGCATATCCCATACCAGTACGGTATATGATTTATCTGGGTCAAACATCGTCAATCTCCTTATTTTTTCCAGACAGATACTTAGGTATCTCTGCCTCTGTTTCCTCAATGCTCTTGCCACATATGTAGCAATACATCTTGCTAATCAGGTTACGCAATCGTGTTGGTATGTACTGCACACTTTTGCAGTATACGCAAATATGTTTGACTAGGTTAGCCATCATCTTCATCCTTAAACAGTTTATATATTATATAACATATTCCAACTACAGATACAACCAGATAGCCGCCAATGAACACACTGTCCCACGGCATCTGATTGTATACGCATAGTAGAGTAGTACATTTCGTGTTAAATAACACGTTTTTTTACTTAGCTTCGTGAATGACATAATCGTTGCCATTCTTTGAGACTACACGGTACAGGTTCCAGAATGGATTGCCATAGTACCGAATGTGCTTACCGTCATTGACCTGTAGGAACTTGCCACTAGCTGACTGACCTACATAGTATTTGCCCATGTGATTGAATGAGCGAACATTCTTGCGGTCAATGGTTGGCTTTGCACCTGTCACGGCGTTGAGGATATTGATAGCTTTTACTTTTACAAACATGATTACATCTCCTTTTTACTAGTTGGTTGGTTGAGTAGTTTTATGACATACTCAGGTCAGCAAGTCAAGAGGCTTGGGCAAACTGCTTGGCAAACCGTGCCGCCTTACGCCGCACAGTCTTTGACTTGTTGTGCTTACGCCAGTGGTCACGCTTACCGTCAGGCTTTTCAACCTTCAGATTTTTCATTGCTTCTACCTTTATTTGCATTGTCGTTCTCCTTCTTACGATTGTACTTGGTTTTGTCAGGCACTACCTGTGGCCTACGCCTGTTTGTTTGAAGTAATGCCTTTGCTATAGGATTAACTTTACCACTACGATATATCATTGTCAAGTGGCCTACGCAAATGTCGTTGTCCATACTGCTTGGTACTCAGCTTGCCGCATAGCCTCATCACGAGTGTTGTGTGATGATACATGAGCCTTGCCACTGTCAAAGCGTATCTCTAGCATCCAGCACCCCATGTGCTTGATAACTTCCGCACGACCATTGGCACAGTTTACACTAGCCCATGTGTTTTGCGTGTCGGGTTGCAATTCCCAATGTGATATAAAGTGTTTCATATTACTGCTCCCTTGTCTGTCTGATTACATACTTAGCACGATTGATGTACTGCCTAGCAGTGTTTCCATCACCCAATGCGATACGTTCCTGTGCATCAGATAGCATAGACATTGCCAGCATTTGTAGCCCACCCATCATAGGGTCACGCCAATCATCCATCAATTCATCTAGCCACTCTTTAGGCATACCAAACATATTGAGTTGTCTTTCTTTCATTATCATTCTCCTAAACTGATGTTTATCATTTGTACTATGGCAAACCCTGCTATTCCCAAAGCAATGCCAATCACCATGATTATTAGTATAAGCAATATGTCGATCATGTCAAGTCGCCCTCATTTTGTTTCTCCACTTCGTGAATACACGCTTGCAGGTAGCCCCAATGTCTAGGGCAGTCAGGTGGATCACCTTCAAATGACATCACGGACGCTTCAGCATCATAGATGTTATAGTCAATGTCCCGCCTCGCCTGTTGGTAGCCTTCATCATAGTCGGCATAGTAAAAGGTTTCAGCATGACAGAAGCCACAGTAATAATCTTCTGAACTGTCCACATACATAAGTTCAATGTGAGTATGCGGTACGTCACAACAAGCACATTTTCTAGTCATATCAGTCTCCAATTTTTGTCACTGAGTGACATTTTACGCTGTTGCATAGTGCTTAGAACCTGCACCATGCGCCATGATTACAATAGACTTGGCACTGATTGTATTACCACTGCACAGCTTGCACTGCTCACAGGTAGTACGCTTGCCAGCTTCTTCTGATGCAGGACACACAATCTCTTTGCCTTGCACAATGTCATTGGCATTGGCAGTGACACGGAAAGTACGCTCACCATTAGCCCATGCCTGTTGTGCTTCTTCTAGCGTGTCAGCACTGCGCATGGTCAAGTCAGGCCGATAGTCTGCACCTGCAAGATTAGCCTGATGGCTATAGCCAGTGTGTCCAGATGCCTCAGACAATAGACTTTCCCATATGTAGCTAGGCACTGCCGCTGGATCACCATAAGCACCTAGTCGTATGATTAGGTCACGCCCAACGTATGCAATGTTGGTATGCCCAGTAATTTTGGTATAGCCACCCGCTTTGTATTTTTTGTACACGGACAGCACCATAAGCAACATGACATAACACGACCGCTTTTTTGCACCACCAGTCTTGCCCGTATGCGGCACACCACGATGCACACAGTTACCGCACACACTGAAATCTTCACCTAGTCGGCTTGCCGTTATGGGGTCAATGTCAGACCGCATGATGATTGTCTGGAACATACCACCAGTCTTGCTGTTGCTAGATTTGGGGATACCGATAACTACAATAGGCTTGCCATCTAAGAGCGAAGCACCTTCATATAAGATATACATAACACATCTCCAATTTTGTCACTGAGTGACATTTTAGTTTGAGTGATAGCGATCAAACGCCAGCTTTTGTGCATACATACACGCCGCCGCTTCAGTGTATTTGCGAACAGCAATCAATTCACCGACAAGTCTTTTGAAGTCACCCCAAATGATAGGCTTGATGCCCTCGCAGTCACAATCAAAGCAATAGTCATTGTAGGACGACATACGCATTTCTGCAAATGATGGGTTTGGCTCAGATGTTGTAAACTGATGAATAACCATTTTGATACCTTTCAAATTTTGTCACTGAGTGACATTTCAACGATAAATAAAGCCTAGCACTATTTAACAGACTTTGCAAGTGCCGCCATGCGTTGTGCAATAGAGGCACGTCTTTTGTATTCCTGTTGCATAACAGAGTCAAGATAGGTTTTCATAGCACTGTCTGCTTGACCAGTACGCAACACGGGATATAGCCACTCTTGCCTAAACCGTTCTTGATTAGGCGCATCAGGCCAGCTTGAACGCAACCCACCACGAGACGTAGGCACTACACGCCCACTTTCAAAACCTGTTTTTTTCATGTCTGCCTCACTTTCTGAATTTGTCACTGAGTGACATTTTCCTGCTTAATTTTTACGCAATTTCAACCTACATATAGCCTAGCAAATCCCCACCACCTTGTCAAGCGCACCACCACCCTGCCACCACAGGCAAAGCACCACCACTGCACCACCATGATAGTAACCACACAGGAAAAATGTGTGGTCAATCTGGGAAAATTTGGCATGAAAAAACCCTGCCCCATTTCTGGGGCAAGGCTCAGATATTTGTCACTGAGTGACGTTTTTATGAGGCGATTTTCAAAAACTCAGCTTGTGCCTCAGTGGTGATTTTATCCATGTTATCGCTTGCAGTATGATCCCAAAAATCAGCGGGTGAAATACCTTGTGATTTCAGCTTGGCAAGCATTGCGGAAAACTCAGCTTCAATGATTTCAGCTTGTGACATTTCAGCTTGTGGCTCAGTGTCGGTGCTGTCGCTGTCGGTATCACTGTCGCTGTCGCTGTCGCTGTCGGTGCTGTCATTGTCACTGAGTGACAAAAATTCTTTCTCAATAGCTTTCAGCATTTTGGTTTCAGCTTGCAATAAACCATGCGCACCCTTGGCTTGTGAGTTTTCACAAATCGCCAAAATGTAATTGTCGGTATATTGGCTATTTTCACCGACAGTGCGAAATGCTTTCAAATCATTGCGGCAATCACGATCAAGCAAAAACTCAATATCGCCAACGCCGGAAGTGCGGTATAATTCGCGGCGGTATTTGGTATCAGTCACCATTTTATTTTTCTTATCACAAAATGTCTGGCTGTCATTGTCGCAATAATGAACCGCAACAGCAATCAAGCGAAGCAATTCGGGATTTTTGCGCCATGCTGTCGTTTGACGTTTTGCCAAATTTTGCTCGCTTTTCACGAATGCGTCGAAGTAGATTTTTGCGGGTGCAATTTGATTTTCGATTTGAGTAGTCATGATATAAAACCCTTTCAAGATTTTGTTTCGCCGTTATTGGCTTGCCATGATATGAGCATATTTCAAGAATGCGGTCAACCGATTATTTTGAACATAGGGCAAAAATGTTGCTTATTTTGTGCTGTTTTTGGCTGTCATGTTGAATTACAGCGAATGAAATTTTTTTTAAAATGCTGATAAAAATGCGGTTTATTTTGGTGTTTTTTTGTCACTGAGTGACGTTTTTTTGTGGTGTTTCGGTGTAGTGTGTCGTTCCTGTTTCGGTCATGGTTTGTTCCGGTTTTGTTTTGGTGGGGTATGGTGCTGCATTATATGCATCGCCGGTGTGGTTTTCTTATCGTTTTGCTTATCGCTTATCTATGCGCATATGCCATGCCGTCAATGGATAGCATATCACTTGCCGCTAATCCCAATAAATGGCGGTTTTCTGCCAGTTTTGCGACATATCATGCGGCATTTTTGCTGAATTTTGGCTTGATTACATGATAGTTTATCGGATTTGGGAAC
>Ga0181391_1000028_pt1 | contig 35019 bp, 44 predicted proteins | sample 14SPOviralmetaG_FD_130080 | JGI IMG/M metagenome (GOLD analysis project Ga0181391, IMG submission 130080) | Marine viral communities from the oligotrophic San Pedro Time Series (SPOT) site, San Pedro Channel, CA, USA - 14 SPOT_SRF_2010-08-11 | ecosystem: Environmental > Aquatic > Marine > Strait...
AACGTCTTCAGAATACCAACGCTTGCTTTTAGTGTTAGTTTTGCGATCACCATGCGTAGCAAATTCTGCATCATCATCAAGCTTAGGGTCTGAAATTAAAAAGAGGCTTGCTAGAAGGTATCTTTTAGCGTAGGTGTAACAACCACCAGTGGCTTGAGCACCGCTTTTATCTTTATCTACGAAACAAGTTTGACTATGAGTTTGACCACTAGCTGAATGCCTCAAATGGATACGGACACCTGCATCACGATCTTGATTGATATCTTCAAAATAAAAGAAAATTCCGTTATCAGCAAAAGCCTTAGTTGCTGGTGGCAACAATCCTTCCAGCTTATGATAATTGTTTTTTAAATGCGGATTTATGCCGTCTTTTGGAGGCGTGATAAAAGCTTTTTGAGCTGCTTCAAAAGCATCCCAGAATTTTTGATTATCCATGCGAGACTCCCATCTCAGTTGTAGGAAATGTAATCCTAAACTAATTTGATATTTTGTGCAAGTATGTTTTTTTTAGTTGAAAGAGGATGTGCTAACAATCCGTGAGCGATCGGCTTGCGATGGGAGAGAACAAGATGTAGTGGTTGGTTCTACATATTGTTAGCACATATTGTATATTTTACAGCAACGTAATCGTTGTGTATACTGTTTGGTCGGTGTGATAAATCCTGACCGATAAAACTCAGCGATATGGCTTATGGACAGCCTGAAACGTCCAGATAGCGCAGTGTTCCGAGAGTGATGGGATCGTGCCTGAGCAGCAAAGTGACGGCAACAAACCGAGTTAGTGGACACAAAAGGTGGGGTTAGACGAGCCTCCAATGATGGGAAATCGTTTCGGCAATAGCAATACTGCGGATTATGCTCAAAAGTCCTTCTAGGTGTCCCAAACCATCTAAATGATTTTTTTGCCTATATAAGTGTAGTTTTTGTTGAAAGTCTGTTTAGTGTGTGTATAATGTAACCATATAGAGGCATTCCGCTTCTTTGATGGGAGAAAGATATGATTACTAAGACTTATTTTACTGTTGAGCAAAAGACTTTTAATTCACCTAAAGGTATGGGTGTTTGGGGATGGTCTAAACGCTCAAAAGAAACAACTGATCGCGCTGAAGCACAGCGTTTGTTAGCAGAAGCAGCAGAGTATCAAGCTAACTGGATAGCTCAACAATTATCAGAATCCACAGATCAAGCTAATATTGATCATCTTCTTAAAATACAAAAGAACACAGAGTTTCGTATTGTAGAAGAAGAAAAAACATTCACACACGCTTCTTATTACGGCTACAGTGATGTTCATGCTTATGAGATAGTTAAAATTGTCAGCGACAAAACTATTGAGGTAAGGAAGATGGACACTGAGCATGACATCTCGCATCTCAAGCAGTATGCAGGCGGCTTCTTCGGACACGTTGCAGACCAGCGCAATCAAAAAGTGACGTATGCAAGCAATCCGAACGCTGAAGTAATCCGAATTAGGCGCAAGAAAAACAACCCAGAAGAATGGGGTCACGCAGGTTTACGTTTTGGCCTCACGCAAGAGCCTTACGCTTTTTACGACTACAACTTTTAATTTATCAGCGCCTCTGCGGAGGCGCATAATCTCGATGGGAGATAATTATGTTTGATGTTTATTGTCCACATTGCGGCGAACCTTGCGACCAAGACGCATTTCATGACCCAAAGGCTTACGATGCGCCAGAAGGTAGTTACAAGCAGTCTGCTGCTCTATTTAAAGCTAATGGTTGCGGTATGTTCCAAGCTAAACCGCAGATTTGCACACGGCCTGTAGTAGAGACTCCTGAGCGTATGGAGTTGATAAAGGCAGGCATGAAGTTTAGTGAGCATCCTGACGAGTGGCTAATGTTTGTTTAACCTTATTATGAATGGGAGAAAGACATGATAAAACTAGAAAAAGCAACGGTAACGGATGTAATCCAAGAAAATATTGATGATTTAATGGCTTTCGATTATGACGAGCCATTGGCGATTATTAATCCACCGCGCAAAATTGCTGACCAGATAATGGAGGTTTCGGTGCGAGCTGATGGTGATGCCTTAGACCTAATGTCCAGCACTTGGGAAGAGGTTAATGAGATTCAAGCCGATATGTGCGCTGCTTTTGCAGGCAGAATCAGCCATGATGACTTTTTTATAAAGTATGAAAAAAACTACAAAATGGCAAAAATTAAGGTATTGGATGCTTTTTCAGACCGAATTGTAGAAATTCATCAACATAACCAGAGTGAGGCAGAATTATGTTAAATGTTGCTAAAATTTCGGCTGTAATTTGGGTAGTAGCTGCGTTTATGTGGGCAGGTTCTAGTGATTTTGAGGAAGCAATAGCCGAGGAGTTGCATTATTGTTCTGAAGTGCTGCTTTGGAAAACCAGTAGTTTAGAAAATAGGCGTTTCGGTCATCCTGACTACAGAGGCATTTATGAGGAGGTATGCCGAGGTTATGAGAATGGATGAGTTTAGCCTTAGACCTCATCAAACGATTGCTGTAGATGCGCTTAGGGACAGCCTGAAGGCAGGAAATAAAAGAATTATCCTTAGCGCACCTTGCAGCATGGGAAAAACACACATTGCTGGTTACATAGCAATGAAGGCGGTGCAAAAGAATCCTAACATGAGAGTGGCTTTTTTTTGCGATCGGCTAAAGCTTGTATCTCAAACGGAGAAAGTGTTCCAAGAAATGAACTTGAAATATTCAGTTCTACAGGCTGATGATCCTCGCTATGACCCAAATGAAAGCATTCAAATAGTGAGCACGGCTACTGCCATAAGGCGTAAGCACTTCACTTACGATTTAGCTATAATTGATGAAGCGCATCAGATGTACAAAGGTTTGTTGGACCTGATGAAACGCTACAGCAACGTTGTGCATATTGGCCTTACTGCAACTCCTTATTCTCGTTCGATGGGTTCAGAAGGTTTGTGGCAGGATCTTGTTGTTACCACTACTCCGCAAGAATTGATGGATCAAGGATGGCTTTGTAAAACAGACTATTATCAGTCAAGAACTGCTGACTTTTCTGGCGTGAAGCTTAAAAAATCACACACAGGTAACGCAGACTATGATTCAGAAGCGCTAGGACAGCGCATGGCTGCAGATGAGACGCTTGCTGGTGATATTGTAGCCAATTATGTAAAACACTCTGATGGTCTTACCAAGAGGGCTGTGTGCTTTGCTCCAAGCATTGCTTACAGTAAAAGTTTAGTAGAGAGATTTAATAAAGAGATAGGTCAAGAGATAGCAATCCACATAGATGGTTACGATGATGTGGAGACTAGAAGGCTTAAATATCAAGACTTTCAAGATGGCTATTATAAAATAATGGTTAACTCACGCCTGTTGAATACAGGTTGGGATGATCCTTCGGTTTCGATTTGCATCGACGCTTACAAAACAGGTAGTTTGACGAATTGGCTGCAACGTGTGGGAAGAATATGGAGGACTCATCCTGATAAAGAAAAAGCCATAGTTCTTGATCACGCTGGTAATTTAGCTCATTTCGGTGCTTATCCTGAAAGCTTCGTGCCTAGCGAGCTGCATACTGGTGAGCGTAATTTTGATGAGCGAAAACAGGTTAAGAAAAGAGAGAAAGAGCCTGTGCTCCATCAGTGCAAGGTTTGTAGCTCTGTTTTCACTGGTCTGCGTTGTAAGTGTGGTTGGGAGCTGCCAGTGGGTACTCCAACTCTCAAAGATGACGGTACTGATTTAGTTAAGGCAGTAAATTTGTCACCTGCTGAAGCAAGGCGCAAAAACCTTACAAAAGAGCAGAAGCAAGAATGGTATAGCTCATTACTATATTACGGATCACAACATCATTATAAGAAAGGCTGGGCATATCATAAATACATAGATGCTTTTAGCTGCACACCTAACGGTCTTAAACAGGTCACGCAAGATCCAATACCAGAGGCTTTGAGCTGGATTAAAAGCCGTCAGATCGCTTGGAGTAAGCGCTAATGGCATGGTATGACTTAGTGCTAGACAATTTAGATAAGGTCCGAAAGGTAGGTGATGAAAAATGGGTTGCTTGCTGTAATGTGCACAATGACTTAACGCCAAGCCTCAGCATAACAATAAAAGACAAAAAACTTCTGATGTACTGTTTTTCTTGCGGCGCAAAAGGTGATAGTGTGGTAGAATCAATGGGCCTTAACGTGTCAGATTTGTTTGAGGAAAAGAAAGAATTTGAGCCAGATGCACATTATCTCTTGAGAAAAACGCAGGAGGATGATGATTTTTACATTATGTTGTATGACTCTGATAAAGCAAAAGGTAAGAAAATAAGATATAAAGATCATAAAGAATACATGGCAGCTATGTCACGTAGAAGTAGAAGAACAGAGTTGGGTATTGCTCAAAACATTATCACAGTAAAGACAGATGGTTTTTTGTAATGGGTAGACCAGAAAGAGTGTTTTCAGATGAAGAAGTAGAGATGGTGGAGAAACTTGCACCGTCATTAACTCAACAGCAGCTCGCTGACTATTTCTGTATATCTATCAACACCTTAAAAGAAATCATGCAACGCGATAAAAGAGTTTCTGACAGTTATAACCGTGGTTTGACTAGAGCTGGCATAATGATGGTTGAGAAGCTATATGACAAGGCTTTAGAAGGCGATCATGCGAGTATGAAGTTGTGGCTATCCCAGAGGATGGGGTGGACAGATAAAAGCCGTACTGAGCATACAGGGGCCAATGGGCGGCCTATCGAAATGGATATTGATACTCACTGGACAATAGAGGTGATGAACGATGCCACTGAAGAAAGGTAAGTCAAAGAAGGTTATTAGCGAGAACATACGGACCGAGATGGCGGCAGGTAAGCCACAGAATCAAGCCATAGCGATAGCTTATGCCAAGGCTAAAAAGAAGAAGAACAAAGTGAAGTATGAGTAATGGCAGAGCCTGAGTTCGTTCAACGGATTAACAATCCTTCAAAGTACCCATATATCCGAAACAATGACGGCAGCATATCAACGCATAGAATGGCTGCTGAAACTGATGAAGATGGAAACTGGTTTGTCTTTCCAACGATACAAATGGTAGATGGCAAGTTAGTCCAGTATGAGGATAACTTTGAGGCAATGAAGAAAGCTTTAAAAAGCGGTAATTTCCTCAGTATGCCCAGCAAAATAGATGCGTTGAAATATGCGGAAGGTGGCTACAAGAAAGGAACAGAGCTTGAAAAGTTCAGGCCAAGTCTAGCTAATGAGGCAGGATACGAATAATGCCTAAGATGCAGATACCGAAGAAGATGCTACCGTTGCTAGAGCCTTCTCGTTACAAAATTTGTCTTGGCGGTAGAGGAGCTTCTAAAAGCATGACAATGGCTGATCTGTGCCTCCTTGCAGCTCAGTCGCATGGAATAAAGACTCTATGTGCTAGAGAGTTTCAAGCCAGTATAGACGATTCGGTTCACGCCTTGTTATCTGCGGAGATAGAGCGGCTAGACCTAAAAGGCTTCGAGATACAGCGCAACGAGATCCGCTATAACAACGAAACAGCATTCAAATACATTGGTCTTGCTAGATCGCCAGAGTCAGTCAAGTCTTATCACAACTTCAGCCGAATCTTTGTAGAGGAGGCGCAGACCATATCAGAAGCCAGCCTCAAAGCGTTGACACCAACACTTAGGACCGCAGGTTCAGAGATCTGGATGGCAGCAAATCCAAGGTCTGCTGCTGATCCTTTTTACACTCGCTTTGTTAAACCATTTGAAAAAGAGTTACGCAGAGATGGTATATACAGAGACTCACAGCACTGCATTATATGGATGAACTACAGCGACAATCCTGCGTTTCCAGACGTTTTAGAGCAAGAGCGGTTATATGACCAACAGAATATGTCAGCGGCTCTCTACGCCCACGTATGGGAGGGAGAAACGTATGATGAGCACCATGACAGCATAATCCCTGTAGAATGGTTCTTGGCCGCGCAAGACGCACATATAAAGCTAGGATGGAAGCCAGAAGGCGCAATCATTGCGTCACATGATCCGTCAGATGAGGGATCGGATAGTAAAGGCTTTTGTTTGCGTCATGGTAATGTAATTTTAGATGTGTGTGAAATGGTAACAGGTGATGCTGGTGAAGGCATGGACTGGGCGCTTGATAAAGCTCTAGCAGCCAATGCCGATCACTTTGTGTGGGATGCTGACGGCTTAGGCGTTTCTCTCAAGCGGCAGGTAGACCAAGCTTTAGCGAACAAGAATGGCATTAAGTACAGTATGTTTAAAGGCTCTGAGTCTCCTGAAGATCCAGAGATGCCATATACTACAGGCGGTTCGCAGCGTAACAAGAACAACCGAGAAACCTTTAGGAACAAGCGAGCACAGTATTGGTGGCGTTTAAGAGATAGGTTTGAGGCAACTCATAGAGCGGTAGAAAAAGGCGAGTATGTCAATCCAGAGGATATGATAAGCTTATCCTCAGAGATTCCTGTTTTAGAACAGCTTAGAGCTGAGGTTTGCCGTATACCATTAAAACGAAACAACGCTGGTAAGATACAGATTCTAAGCAAGGCAGAGATGGCAAGGCCTCCGTATAGGCTTCCTTCTCCAAACATGGGTGATGCGCTGATGATGTCGCTCCACTCTCCTAAACATATCAACCAACAGAAGGTTGTTTTAAATTTTAGCGGCTGGAAAAATCATGGATAAAGACAACTACGAATACGAAAAAGACAACAAGAAAGAATATGGCGAAGATGTTTATGATTCTAGCAAGTATGCTGACCATGAATATGTAGCTGGTCTTTTAGCGGCATCGCAGGAAGCAGATCAAGACTTGCGTGATAATGCGCGTGAAGCGGTTTTGTTCGTAGATAAGCGAGACGGCGCTTGGGAGCCGTATTGGTACACTAACGCTGGGGAGGCAAAGTCTCCAAGATACAGCTTTGATATGGTAAATCCTATTATTGATCAGGTGTGCTCAGAAATAGAACAAGCGTCTTTTGACGTGCAAGTCTCTCCTGCAGGCGGTAACAGCACTAAAGACATAAGTAACACTTACTCAGGGATAGTTAGAAACATTGAGTCCATGTCTGATGCTAAAGAGGTTTATAGTCATTCAGCCCGAAACATGGTGACTTCAGGCTTTGGCGCTTGGCGTGTTGTACACAAATATGTCAGTCAGGACAGTTTTGACCAAGATTTATTCATTGAGCCTGTTGGCAATGCTTTGGACCGTGTTTGGTTTGATCCTGCCGCTGAGAAGCAAGATAAGTCTGATAGTCGGTATTGCTTTGTTCTCCACGCCATTGGTAAGGATGAATATGACAGGAGATGGCCTGAAGGTTCAGGAGAATCGGTAGATGAAGGCCGTGATGGTGAGGCCTACTATGATAAGGCTGAGGTTGTAGTTATTGGTGAGTTGCTCTATTGCGAGGAGGAAGAGCGCGAATTGGTAATGATGTCGAACGGTAACGTCCATGAAGTTAATGATGACTTTGAACAGATAGTGGATGACCTAAAAGGAATTGATGTTACAGAAATCCGTAGACGTAAACGTGTCAAAAAGTCGGTATGTTCACGGTTATTTGACGCTAGTGATTGGCTTGAAGAAAAGAAAGAGACTGTTTTTAACATGATTCCAGTGGTTCCTATCTACGCTAACTACAAAATATTTGAAAACAAAACAATATTCTGGGGACTTGTAGAGAAGCTGATGGACTCGCAGCGAGTGCTGAACTACTCAGTCAGCCGTGAGGTTGCAGAGACTAGCCTTGCTCCAAGAGCTAAGTATTGGATGACTATGGGACAGGCTGCAGGCCATGAGGATTCACTGCAGACGCTTAACACTAATCATGATCCTGTTCAGTTTTTCAATGTAGATCCTGAGTTTCCACAAGTTCCGCAACAACAAGGTGGAGCACAGATCAATCCAGCTCTTCGCACTATGTCAGAAGCTATGCGAGGCATGATTACTTACGCATCTGGTATGTTTTCTAGCAATATGGGAGACAATCCACAGAATCAGTCTGGTGTTGCGATCAACGCATTGCAGAATAAAGGCGATAACTCTACGATCAAATACTTTAAAGCCTTAGAGTTTGGTATCCGTGCTACTGGAAGAATATTAGTATCCGCTATACCACAAATATATGACTCACAACGCACTGTAAGGCTACTGAAGGAAGATAACACTTATGACGTTGCAGATATCAATCAGAAAGTAGTTGATCAAGCTACAGGCGAAGTAAAGGTTGTAAACGATCTCTCAGTTGGCAATTACGACGTACAAGTAAAAGCTGGCGCAAGCTTCAAGAATAGGCAACAAGAAACCATTGAGACTATTATTGAGATAGCAAAAGTTGATCCAACAATATTACAAATTGCTGGTGACGTATTGCTAGACAATGTTGCTACTGCTTCAGCACAACAAATCTCTGACCGCAAACGCGCACAGATGATAGCCGCTGGCTTGATACCTCAAGAACAAATGACTGGAGATGAGTTAGAAGCAACGGTGCAGCAGCAAGGCGAGCCACAGCAAGATCCAAATATGGTTTTGGCGATGGCCGAGCAAATGAAGGCTGAAGCTGAGATGATGCGAGCACAGATAGAGCAAGCAAAGCTGCAGAACGAGCAGATGAAGCTACAGCTAGAGGCTCAGAAGCTACAGACGCAGATGCAAGGCGATCAGGCCGACAATCAAATAGACATCTTTAACGCTGAAACTAAGCGCATGGACACTGAGATTAAAGCACAGCAGGCCAATGCCACGGTCAACCATTCTCAGGTTAAGTCTGTAGGTGATCAGCTAGATAATCAAGAAAAGATGGCTGACATGATGGATAGGCAACGTGCTGACGCAGAGAGGCAGCGAGCTGAGGCCCAGCGCAGAGCGATGAGGTATATGTCTGATTCAGAGATAGCGAGAATGCAGAATGGCTGAACCAAGGTATAAGTACGGCGGCGAAAGTGCGTTGGCTGCTTTTTTTATGCCTGAACGCAGAGAAATACTAAGTCCAGAAGAGTCTCAGATAATTGGCTACAGGCCAAGCGGTGAGGCTATTGTACAAAATATACCTGCTCAATACGGAGAGTCTGAGATAGACTTTTCGTATACTCCTGTAGTTAGAGGTGCTAGATCCGCTGCTTCGTTTCTCAATGATTTATTTTTAGGTGATGCTAACGAACAGTCAGAGGCTGCTGGTAAGGCTGTTAGCGCGGTCCGAGGCATGATTGAAGGCCTTGGTGACTATGCTGTTGATCAATATGAAGCAGGCATGGCAGGCGGTACTACCTATAATCCTGAGACTGGTCAGATAACTGATTTTGATCCTGCTTTAGTTATGGGAGGTGCTGGAGCAAGCAGGTCGTTATCAAAAGTGCCTTTAGATATGTCTAGTTCGGCAAGAATGCAAAGAGCGCAAGACCTTGGTTTTAACACTGATCGCCCTCTATATCACTACACTGATAAGTTAGAAAATGGTGGTGAGTTTAATCAACTTTCTATATCTCCTGAAAACGTACAAACAAAGCTTGGAAGAGGTATCTACACTTCACCAGATAACGAATATGGAGATAGATATATAAGAAAAAAGAGAGATATGTCTGGCGCTTATGACGAGAATGCTAGGGCTATGTCTTTGTATGCCAGAGGCAATATTGCAACAGAGACAGATTATGACGCAGCTTATAGAGCAGCCACAAAAAATCTCAATATAGCAAGAGGTAGAGCGCCTGATATTGAGACTAAGATAAGAATCAGAAATGACATTCAAAATGAAACACAAAGACTACTAAAAAACCAAGGCTTTTCTGGCGTTCAATTTATGGACGAGGTAATGATATTTGATCCTAAAGACGTTCGTTCTATTAATGCCGAGTTCGACCCAACTAAGGCTGATAGTGCAGATTTGCTATCAAACAGGCAGTCAGAGCGCCAAATGTCAGCATTGAGAGGAATTGCATAAAAGTATTGCTTTCTAACAAAATATGATATATTTAGACCATAGCGCACTCCACGCTTTCTTGGAGGCACGGAACGTCACCGTTTATTTGACGGCATTACATAGGTAAAGACGATGCAACCAGACGATACGCTTGATGAGGCTCAAGATATTGAGCTTGAAGAGGTAGAAACTGAAGGTCAGGAGACTGACTCCGAATCATCAACGGATACTGGCGAAGGCCAAGAAAAATCCACTAAACCTGTTTTTGATGAAGAACAGCAGAAAGTTTTTGACAAAGCGATGGCTGATAAGACTTGGAAGGCGCGAGAAGCAGAGCGTCAAGCCGAAGAATATCGAAAACGCTTACAAGAGCTAGAGGCTAAGATTCCGAAAGAACAGCCGCCTGAAGTGCCGAAAGTACCTGATTTCTATGCTCTCTCAGATAGAGAAGTGCAGGATCAGATCAGACAGCGTGATGAGGCTATTGCGAAACGAGCTGAATTTGATGCGCGTCAGCAGGCTATAGAAAGCCAGCAGATAGAATTGCAAAAAAAGCAGCACGAAGAGGCAATGAAAGCGCAGAATGAGAAGATTGCGATATACGCAGAAAGAGCTAAAAAGCTTGGCGTTCAGTCACAAGATCTTCAAGTTGCGGCTAACAAGATACATCAGTTTGGGATGAATCCCATGCTGCAAGATCATTTGCTTGACTTGGATGATGGTAGTCTTGGAACGCTGTACTTAGGAGAGAATTTGCTGGAGCTAGACAACTTAGCAAATATGCCTCTAAACAAGGCTCTGCTGCATTTAGATCAGAACATTATGCCAAAAGCTCGAAAACTTAAACCTAGTGTTAATGCCGCTCCTGATCCACTAGACACACCGAAAGGTGCTGGGGTAAGTCCCAGAGCTGGTGGTCCGAAAGGAGCAACTTTTGAATGAATGAGGTGATACGAAAATGGCTAATAATCTTAATAGCAACGTCACACGGAAAGTCGCTCGTGTTTTTTTAGATGCGTTTGAATCTTCTCGTGTAGTAACAAAGACTGTCAACACTCAGTTGTTGTCAGGTAAATTTAATCCTTCAAGTGGTAGTAATGTAGACTTTAAACGTCCTCACGACTACAACACAATCCGAACTGCTGGCGGTGACCTAACTGGTCAAGCTAAGTCGGATATCATTGCTGGTAAAGCAACTGGTACGGTTCAAAATTACTTCACAGCCGCCACTGAGTGGGGAAATGTTGAAGAAGCGCTTGAACTAGATCAATTAGATCAAATCCTTGAGCCAATGGCTCGCCGCATTGTAACTGACCTTGAGTTAGATCTTGGCGCATTTATGAGGACCAATACAGGCCTTAACTATGGTAATCGTGGCACTGCTGTCGATGCTTGGGGCGATGTTGCTGGTGCTGGCGCTATGATGGACAGTGCTGGTGTTCCAATGGCTGACGAGAAGTTTTATCTAATGAATCCGTTCACAACTACTTCGCTTTCATCGGCTCAGAATGGTTTGAACGCTGCAGATGGTCTTGTTCGCACAGCGTGGGAAAAGTCTCAGATTTCTGCCAACTTTGGTGGTATGAGAGCTTTGACTTCTAACGCTCTTAGCAGCTACACATCAGGCACAACTACTGACCGTGCTGGTGCATTAAACGGTGCTCCTAACGCTACTTATGTGGCAGCTAAGGACACGATGCAACAGACTTTGGTACTTGACGCTTTAGGAACTGGCACTATAAAAGCTGGTGATCAGGTTCAAATAGCTGGGGTCAATAAGTTAAATATCGCTACACGCGAAGTAATGCTTGACGCTGCTGGTGCTGCAGTTCCTTGGACTGGCACAGTATTATCAGACGTTACTATCGCTGGTAATGCGGCTACGATTGTTGTTTCTGGCGCTGCGATTTACGAAGCAAATGGTCAGTACAACACTGTTGATGCTGCTCCTGCTGATGGCGCTGCTGTGACAATTCTTGGTGCTGCGTCAACTATCTATCAGCCTAACCTGTTCTATACCAAGCAAGCGTTTGGTCTTGGAACTGTTAAGCTGCCTAAGCTTTACTCTACAGACACTATTGCTACTACTAGTGACGGTATGTCTATCCGAGTTAGTAAGTATTCAGACGGTGATACGAACCAGCAAAAGATTCGTTTTGACCTTCTGCCTGCTTATGCTTGCTTTAATCCTAACTTTGCAGGTCAAGGTTACGGTACATAAACCTTGTAGGATTCTGGGAGCTTCGGCTCCCAGTTTTTTATTGTTATGGCAAAACCAAGACAAGGCAAAGCAAAAGTAAAGGTGACCTCTACAGGCCGCAGAATAAGCTATGGACAGGCTGGTGAGGCTTCTGACGGAGGACCAAGAGTAAGAGCAGGCACTAAAAAAGGTGATGCTTATTGCGCTAGGTCAATGGCGCAGATGAAAAAGTTTCCTAAAGCTGCCAAAGATCCCAACTCTCCTTTACGGTTATCAAGGAAACGCTGGAAGTGTAAAGGTACAAAGTCTATAAGGAATGGAGCTACTTATGAGTAATGGTTTGTATGCAAACATCCACAAAAAGAGAAAAAGAATTAAAGCTCAAAAAGCTGCTGGTAGAACTCCAGAACGCATGAGAAAAAAAGGCAGCAAAGGAGCGCCGAGTAACGCTGATTTTGCAAAGTCAAAAAAGACTGCTAAACCAACATTTGAATGAGGTGATATATGCCAAACGTCAATGGTCAAAAGTTCCCATATACCAAAGCAGGCATGAAAGCTGCTAATAAGGCAAAAAAGAAAAAAACTAAAAAAGCCAATAAGATGGTTAAAACAGGAGCTACATACGAATAATGGCTACAGTAGCGCAGGTTGCAAAGGCATCCCTACAGAGAATACTTGTACAGGCTAGTGAGGCTCCGCTAGAGCCCGACGAGTATCAAGACTTCATATTCTCAATGAATAATTATATGTCTGAGTTAGATGCTTCTGGCGTACAGCTTGGATACACTACTGTGTCTGATTTAGGTGATGAAGTAACTATACCGACAGGCGCGTTGCGTGGGTTAATAGCTAACATGGCTGTGGAAGTTGCGCCAGATTATAACGGCGTTATTTCAGCAGGGCTGGCAAAAGCGGCTAGAGATGGATTCAACACTATGCGTCTAATAGGCCAAAGCATGGGCAAAAGCAGGTATCCTTGCACTTTGCCGATTGGTTCTGGTAATGAGAACAACGATTTTGGTTTAAGCGGTCATTTTTTTCCAGACCAAGAGTCATCTATTCTTGCTGAAACAACTGGCGCTATAGCTTTGGAGACAAATACTAATGGTTAAGAGAGCAGATGGACGCAAGAAGTCGGACTTTGTAGCACAGGATACGGTCCTTGCTAGTTCTTTCATGGACTACTTTGTAAACAACACAAACTATAGAATATCGTACAACAATTTTGTGTCTGGTTTAGGAGTTACAGGAAGTATTGTGACTGTTGGCTCTGGAACTGGCACTCCAGTTTTAAATGTTGACGGAACAATCAACAAAATTAGAAATTTAGAAAACGGTTCGGGCATAGTTACTTCTGTTTCAGCAAGTGATGGTGCTGTTATTAGTCATAATTTTACCGCTGCAGCTAATGGGTTTCCTGTTTTACTAAATACAACAGCCGCATCACCTACGATTGCTAGTTTGGTCGCTGGATCAGGCATAAGCCTTAGCGCAGTAAACTCAACAGGTATACAGATTACTTCTATTGCTGATGTAACAAACGCGCAAGTTTCTATGCACGGTAACAGCACTGCAACAACGATTGCTACACAGAATGTTGGAGTAAAAGTGGCAGGGACTTTTGTTGTTGGAACTGTCGCAAGCTTCACTGCTGATACAACTGGAAAGATTACTTACACTGGCAGCACGGCTGCAACGGTAAATGTTAATGCTTCTTTGACTTTAGATGTAGTAGGCGCTAATCAAGATGTTACAGTTCAGTTTGCTAAAAATGGATCGTTAGTAACTTCAGCAAAGATTACAAGAACCGTAAGCTCTAACGAAGGCGGTAATGTAGGTTTGTTTTTCAATGTGCCTGTTACTGCGTCTGATTATCTTGAGGTATTTGTTGCTAACGGAACAAGCACTAACAACATTACTGTAACGGACTGTTTGTTCGGAGTTTCCTAAATGCCTAAAGTTGTACTGCCGATAGCAAATGGGTTTTATGAAAGCGATAGTTTGCCTATCTCTGCTCAAGAATGCGTCAACTTTTACCCAAACATTGCTCAAGCTCCTGCGCTTAATCAAGAGACATTGTACGGTACTGCTGGGCTTGAAGAGGTAGCAAACGCCAACAGTTTAACTGGTAACAGAGGCGCACATGAAATGAATGGTGTGCCGTACTTTGTTATAGCGTCAAAACTTTACAGTATGGCTGCTGATTATACACTTACGTTTATTGGCGAGATTGCAGGCACTACTCGTGTGTCAATGGCAGACAACGGAACTCAGCTTCTTGTTCTTGTTCCAAGTGGCAATGGGTATATTTATAATCATGTCACTGATACTTTTTCCCAAATTACAGACTCTGACTTTACGGCTAACGGAAATCCTCAGCTTGTAGTGTTTATTGATGGATTTTTTTGCCTTACTACTGATAGTAAAAAGTTTATTGTAAGCGCTTTGAATGATGGCCTTACTTATAACGCTTTAGATTTTGGAACTGCTGAATCAGATCCAGACGAGATAGTTGCTCCAATTGTATTTAAAAACCAGTTATTTATCGGTGGTTCGCAGACGATCGAAGCATTTCAAAACATTGGCGGTGCTGACTTCCCATTTCAGCGAACTGGTTTGTTCCTGTCGAAAGGCATAGTAAGTCCGTTTAGCATTCAATCCTTGCAAGACACTTTTGTATTTATTGGCGCTGGTCAGAACGAGTCACCAGCAATCTGGACTCTTCAAGGAAATAACGTAACAAAAATATCAACTACGGCAATAGACAAAGAGTTAAGCAATCTTACTCAGGATCAAATATCAGACATATTTTCGTGGGGATACGCAGAAAAAGGCGCTTACTTTGTTGGTTTTGCAATACCTAGTGGCGCTTTAGTCTATGACATTATTACTAAACGCTGGCATGAGCGTAAATCTGTTATTGGTGGAGATCTTGGCGCTTATCGTGTTACAGCGTTGGTTAGGGCTTATAATAAGATATGGGCAGGTGATTTGATAGACGGCAGGATAGGCAGTCTTGATGCTGATTTCTACACAGAATATGGCACACCAATAAGACGGTCTGTAGTTACGCAACCATTTCAAAACAACATGGATTCATTTGTTGTTCCTGAAATAGAATTGACTGTTGAAAGTGGTGTAGGCAACACAGCTTCTACAAATCCACAAATTGGCATGGCTAGAAGTCGCAACGCAAAAACATGGTCCGATACTCGATTTAGAAGTGTTGGCAAGGTAGGTGAATATAACCATAGGCCAATCTGGCGCAGAAACGGAAGAGCCAGTAGATTTGAATTATTTAGATTTACAATGAGTGATCCTGTAAAGCCTGTAATTATACAGCTTACGGCTGACATAGAGGCCTCTCAATGAGTTATAAGTTGAATGTTGGACAGCCTATAGTAGAAGATAATTTGACCATGAGTCAGGCGTTTAGGCAGTTTACTCAAGAGGCTTCTCTTAGCATTCCAATTGTTGGAACTGGTAGTCCAGAAGGTGTAGTAGAGGCGGTTCAGTACAGCTTGTATTTAGATAGTTCTGGAGGAGCAGGAGCTATACAATACAGAAAAATGCTGCCAAATATTGGCGGTAATAAAAAACAGGGATGGATTTTAGTTTGATAACTAGAACTTCAGATGTTGAATTTATTAAAAATTTTATTACAGGAACTGAAGTATTTGATGAAATAAAAGAAGATGATTTTAGTAAAGATGAATGGGTTCCTGATATGAACTCTGGATGGTTTGTTCATACAGAAGAAAATGATATTTGTGGTATTTGGATGGCTGAGTTAAGAAACGGCATAACATTAGAGGTTCATCCAATGATATTAAAAAAGTTTAGAGGAAAGAAAGCTTATAAAGGTGCAAAAGAATTTTTTACATGGATTACTAAGCATACTAAGTACGCCAAAGTAAACGCAGAAATTGCTACTTGTTTTCCAAATGCTAAAATGTTTGCAGTACAATGCGGAATGAAGATTGAAGGCACTATAAGGCAGTCTTTTAAAAAGAACGGAAAAATACATGATCAATGGTTGCTTGGTATAACGAGGCAAGAGTTGGAGACTAGGTATGAGTAAGTTAGTAAAAACACTATTTGGCGGTGAGTCTGATGAAGGCATTGAGCGTCAAGAAAAATCCAATCAACTATTGCGAGATTTTCTAGCGCGTCAAGAAGCTATGGGCAGGGCCGATATAAGAAAGGCAATGCCTAGCCAATATGCGGCAATGACGGCAGGCCAACAAGCTGGTCTTGATGTTTATGGTCAGACAATGCCTCAGCAAGCTAATGCGTTTGTTGGTGGTAATGTAGCTGCTCAACAGTCTTTGTTATCAGGTATGCCAATGTATGAGCAGGCAATAAGAGGCGGTGATGTTAATTACGCTGCTTTGAAACCATATCAAGGTAGTTATGATATGTCTTTTGCTCAACAAAAATTACCAGATGCTGTTGCTAATCCTGCTTATTTGGGTGAAGCAACAACAATAGATCCAGTAATGCAGCATCTAACTCCTGAGTATCAAAATCAACAAGCTCAAATGATGCGGATGGGTGGAGTAAATCCATTAGCTGGCATGGGTATAGATGAAGCAACTCTTGCAGAGCTTCAAAACATGGGGCGGTTATAATGAGACAAGAAGAAGAGCAGGCAATGGCAGAAGCTTTAAGTGGTATAGGCGTTAACATTCCAACGGCCGAATCTACTGTTGTTAATTTTGTCCAAAACAATCCAAACGCTTCTGTTGAGGAAGTTGCTGCATTAATACAAAGAACTGGAGCAGATCTTAGCTCTGTTGCTAATACTTTAGGTGTTCCTGTTGCAAATGCACAAAAAGCTTATGATGCAGCTATATCGACACAAAGTGAGGCACAGTCTGCGGCCAATGTTGCTCAAGCTGCAGCTACAGACGCTGCGAAAAAAGAAATTGCTGATACTGTGGTAGCTGATAAAACAGGCCTTGAAAACGTCATGGATTACATGGCCTCTGGTCAAGCAACTAACGATCAAGATATTTACAGAGAAATAATTAAGCAAGGTGTTGATGTTGGTCAACTTGCTGCTGCTTTGAATGTTCCTGTTGATGAAGCAACGATTAGATATACTCGCGCTCAAGAGCTTGCACAAATTGAGGACATTGCTAGAGGTGGATTAGAAAAAGCAAAAGCAGACTTTCCTAACGGTATTCCAGATAATTTATTAAAGCGATATGCGGCTGAAACTACGGACTCTGCAGAGCAGATTGCTGGATATATGGATAATCTTGGGCTGACTGTGGACGATATGGCAAGAGCCACAGGCATTCCGTTAGCGGAAGTTCAAACAGCGTATAATGCAGCCAAAGGAAGCACAGGTGGCGCAGCGGTCACTGGAGGAACGGAAGTAGCTGGAGGAACTGGCGCAGGAGTTACGTCAGGAACAGGCTCTGTAGCCTCTCCAACGGCTGTAGCAGGCGCTGCAGGCACAGGAGGTCAAACTGGTTTAGCTGGAGCTGAACGTGCTCTAGCAGGCGGTGTTACGGCTGCTGCACAAGCCATTGAGTCAGGAGCAGGCCAAGCAAGATCAGACATTCTTGGTGGTACTCAAATAGCTCGTCAAGATTTAGCGCAAGGCGCTCAAGAAGCAGGCCAAATGATACAGTCTGGCACTGGGCTAGGTTTAAATGCTCTAGGAACAGGATTAGGCGCAGCTAGAAGAGATATTTTAGGTGGGTCGCAAGCTGGTCTAGGTGCTTTGTACCAAGGTCTAGGCGGTGCAAGAACAGATCTGCAGGCGGCTCAAGAAGCAGCGAATCGTCAGTATTCTGCAGGATTGGGTGATGTTACGGCAGCGCGTGATCTTGCGTCTCAGCAAGTTGGTCAGGCGTTTGGGCAAGCAGGTCAAATGCTTGATCCTTATCGCCAAGCAGGTACAGCAGCGCTTCAACAACAAGCGGCGCTATCAGGTGCTTTAGGTCAAGAAGCTTTTAATCAAGCTTTTCAAGCAAGTCCACAACAACAGTTTCTCCGAGAGCAAGGAGAAAGAGCTGCACTCAGAACAGCAGCAGCAAGAGGCGGTGTTGGCGGTGGCAATGTAATGAAGGAGTTATCCAGATTTAACACTGGCCTAGCTTCTCAAGATCTACAAAATCAAATAGCTAACCTTCAAGCTTTAGGGTCGCAAGGTTTGGGTGCTAGTGGTACTGCTGGTCAATTAGCTGCTCAGGGAGCAATAACGCAAGCTGATATACAAAGGCAGGCCGCACAGCAGGTAGCAGATCAAAGAAATTTAATGGCTTCATCTCAGCTAGGTACAGGTCAGCAATTAGCAGGATTAGGAACACTTGCAGGTCAGCAAGGACTTAGTACCTTAACAGGAGCAGGTCAGCAGTTAGGTCAGTTAGGCGTTACTGGCGGCACGGAAGGAATGCGAGCCTTAACAGGTGCAGGTTCTCAGCTATCTGATATAGCAAGTGGAAGATCACTGGCTCAGTCTCAATTAGCCTCGCAAGCTGGTAGGCAGTTGGGTGATATTAGTCTAACTGGTGGTATGACAGTTGGTGATTACTTATATGGCACAGGTGGTGCTCTTGCTCAAAACAGAATGCAAGCAGGTCGTGACATTGCTGGTAATATTACTAATCAAATTAATGCGCTTGCTCAGTATCAAGGAGATCAAGGCATTGGGATGTCTGACCTGATCGGACAGCAGGCTAATATACTAGCAGGCATTCAAAGCGGCGCAGGTGCTGGAATGTCTGGCATGATTGGTGGCACTGCTGGTCAGCTTGCAGGAGTAGCTACAGGAACTGGTGCTGCTTACAGGCCAAGTGGAACAGGCCAGACAAGTCAGGTGAAAGGATCGGTAAATGCTGCTGGTGAGGCCATTGGAGCAGTATTAGGCGGTCTATAGGTTAATGCTTACATTTAAAATTTTAAAGGTGTAGAAAATGGCTGAAATGAGTGACGAAGAGTTTGACAGAATGCTTGCTAGGCTTCCTAGCCGAGAAGAGACTGTGCCGCCACAAAGAGAGCCTTTAGCTGCATCTGGAATGCAAGGAGGACGTTTTTCAGCGCCTCAAATTAAAGCATCTGGCTTTATTGAAAAAGCCCAAGATTTTGCTTCTAATATAAGAGAAAGAAAATACGGAAAACCTGATACCTCGCCAAGAGAACGCAGGCAACAACAGTTGCTCCAAGGCACTATTATGGACGCTGAGGCTATCCAAAAAGCTATACAAGGCGAAGATATACCTAAAGCTGTAGACGTTCTTGTTGATCGCATGAATGTTCTTGAGAGGCTAGGAGAAGATACCTCAGATACCAAGATGCTTAGAGATGCTCTTGTAGGCGGCAGGCCAGACATAGTTATAAGAGAAATCAATACTTTCCTAAGTTCTTTGCCTAAGCAAACTATTGATCCAAATATGCTTACAGATAAAGGTCAGATGGTTACTCAAAGATTGGGCGGTGTTCCAACGGCACAGACTGTTGCTGGATTTACATCTGCAACTGAGGATAGTTATAGGCCAATGTCTTCTGAAGAGCTTGCATCCTATAGGCTTCCTGCTGACGCTCCTTACAGATTTAACATAAAAACTAATAAGCCTGAGTACATGGGTGGAGCTACAAGCACCACTACTATCAGAAACCCAGCTTCAATTCCTTCTGGTTATAGAGGAATTTATGATGACGATAATAATCTTATTAAGCTAGAAGCAATTGCTGGAGGTCCAGCGGCTACTGATGAAGCGGATGCTGAGGCAGAGGCAGAGGCAGACAGTCGCAGACAAGGACTTAGAGCTTCAAGGCAGTCTAAAATTGGTGGAATAGTTATAGAAGATATAAATCGTTATAGAGATTTGATAGAGAATCAAGGATTGTTTACTCCGGTTACAGGAGCGCTTGGTGAGATAGTTGGAAATATTGCTGGAACTCCTGCGTCTGACGCAAGATCTTTGGCTAATACTATCGGCGCAAATATTCAATTTGAAGCGCTAGATCAAATGCGGAAAGAAAGCAAAACTGGCGGCGCTTTAGGAAGCATTACGGAGAATGAGCTAAAAGATTTAAGAGACACTCTTGGAAGTATTGCTGCTTCTCAATCTGATGAACAACTGCTTTACAATTTAAACAGATTAGAAAATTTGTATAACAACGTGATGGCAGAAGCAATGTCTTATCCTGAAGAAGAAAGAAAGAAATACGGAATTACAATTACCTCATCTCAAAGCGCAGACCCATTAGGATTATTTTAATGAGCGATAAACTAAATGCTTTTAGAAAACAATACCCAAATTATATTGACACTCCAAATGGTCAGTTAGCTTTTGGTCTTTGGAATAAGTCTTATAAAGATCAAATGCCAATGGGACTGTATGCAGACTCTATCGGATTGTCTAATGACGATTTTAAAGAGATGGTAAAGTTTTCAGAACAGTCAGGATACAAGCCTACGGAATCTACTTATGCAGATGGCTTTATTCCAAAAGGAGCAAGAGCGGCTACGGCAGCTAGAGGAATGAGCTTAGGTGCAGCAGAAAATATAGCTGCTGGAATTGCTGCTGGAGGAGAAAAAGTTAAAAGGCTTGTTGCTGGAGAAGAGCAGCGTCCTTTTGGTGAGGCTTATGAGGATTATTTAGGTCTTACTAGAGATATTATAGGGCAATATCAAAAAGAAAAACCTGTTGAGTCATTTTTTATGGAAGCTGTACCAGCAGTTGCTTCAGGCGTTGGAATTGAAAGAGCTATCGCAAAAGGAGTGCCAAAAGTTATTGCGTCTATGTCTCCAGCAACAAAAATTCCTGTTGGTACATCTCCAAGCATAGCCAAGACATCAGCCGCATCTGGAATTGGAGGCGCTGTTTATGGCTTTAACACTGGAGAAACAGGAGAAAGACTAGAGTCTGCTTTTGAATTAGCAATACCATCTGCGATTTTTGGTGGCGGTGGTCAAGTATTTTTAAACTTTGCAGCTCCTGCAGTTAGAGGCATAGGAAGATCTTTTGGTAGGCGAATGGAGCAATTTGATACTAAGCCTACCGTAGAAACAGCAAGACAATTAAAAAATGACATTTATAAAAGAGCCACAGACTCTGGTGTTGTTTATGACGTTCCTGCTATGAAGTCTTTGTACGGAAAGGCAAGAAGGTTGGTTGCTGATAGCGCTTCTTACGATCCTACAGTCGATGACCAGATGACAGCTGCGTTAAATATATTAAAAAGAAACAGCAAAAGACCATCAAATCTTATTCAATTAGAAAAAATAAGAAGAGCAATGTTTGATCGCTATAAAAAATCTGGTTACGCAGATCAAACAATTAGAGATTTAGTTGATTTAGTTGATGACACTATTCAAAATTTTGGTACTGGAGATGGGACTATAATTAAAGCGGCTCGTCTTGCTAATTCAAAATATAAGAAAGCAGAGCTTATTGATGCTGCTTTTGATAAAGCAAGAAGGTCAGCAGAGGCTTCTGGTTCTGGTGGAAACACCATTAATAGGTATAAACAAGTTGTAAATAATATATTAAATAACCCAAAAGAAATGAGATTTTTTGATGCTGCAGAAGAAGAGGCAATGAGAAATTTTGTTGAATTTACTACTCAAGAGCAATTAGGACGAATTTTTGGAAAGTTAGATCCTACTTCTGGTGGATTGATGGCAGCTTTAGGTTTTGGTAGTTATTTAGCTGATCCTGTAGCTACAGCAACTGTAGCTATTCCAGCTGCAATTGCTCGCAGAGGATTAGAGCAAACAACAGAAGAAGCTGGGGAATCGCTTGTAACAAGAATGGCTACAGGGAAAACTCCAATGACTACCTCTGCAACAGTGCCTTCTACCGTTGCGCCTGAAGTTTTATCAGGCTATGAACGAGAAATGGAAAATATTCGAGGAAATAGGTAATGGCTAGATTCGGTGAAATAAACGCACAATACTTTGACGATGGCGGCGATCCTCTTGGCAGTGGTAAGTTGTACTTCTACGAGTCAGGAACTACTACAGCTAAGGATACTTTTTCTGATATTAACTTAACGATTCCAAACACGAATCCTGTAATCCTCACAGCGGCAGGCCGTCAGCCAAACATCTTCTTTAACGGTAACGCCAAAGGTATTCTTACTGACAAGAACGATGTGCAGATTCTTGTTAGAGATCCTATTGGCGAGACAGGCACTAACTTTGGTGATGCTTGGGTAGCTACAACAATCTACTCAGCTAACGCAGTTGTTATAGGCAGTGATGGCGTTTACTATCGCTCGCTGGCTAACGGTAATCAAAACAACAATCCTACAACTACGTCAGGATTCTGGACACTTTTATACAGCATTCAATGGTCTTCGGGTATTACTTATAGTGCTGGAGATATAGTTCTTTTAGGAACAACACAGTTTCAGTCTTTGCAGAACAATAACCTTAATCAGAATCCAGCGACTCAGACAGCTTACTGGGTGTCTCTGGCGTTTGCTTGGCTATCGACACAGACATATTCTATTCATCAAAATGTTGTAGGCCCAGACGGTATACTTTACACATCCTTGCAGAACTCCAATACAGGCAATGTACCTGCCAGTTCAGGTAGTTACTGGGTCGGTACGTCAGCGGCTGCGGCTGCATCGGCTAGTGCTTCGGCCACTTCTGCGGCTGCAAGCGCATCCTCAGCATCCTCTAGCCAGACATCAGCGACAGCTTCAGAAACAGCTAAAGACGCTTCTGTTGTGGCAAAAGACGCTAGTGTGGTCGCGAAAGACGCATCGGTTGTAGCAAAAAATCAATCGGAAACAGCCAAGACAGGAGCAGAAACAGCCCAAACGGCTGCTGAGACTGCAAAAACTGCCGCTGAAACTGCCGAAACCAACAGTGCAAATTCAGCAACAGCATCTGCTGGAAGTGCTACTTCTAGTTCAAATTCTGCTGCGGCTGCATTAGTTTCTCAAAATGCTGCGGCCGTTAGCGCGACTGCTAGTTCAAATTCTGCCGCAAGTTCAAGCACAGACGCTGCTACTGCCACAACCAAAGCTGGCGAGGCCTCTGTATCCGCTGCTGCCTCATTAGTTTCTCAAAATGCTGCGGCTGCCAGTGCGACTACTAGCACCACTCAGGCTGGAATTTCTACCACAAAGGCTGGAGAAAGTGCTGCATCGGCCGTGTCCTCAGCCTCATCAGCTACATCATCTGCTGGATCTGCGACTTCTGCGGCAGCGAGCTTTGACCAGTTTAATGATATTTATCTAGGTGCTAAATCTTCAGCACCTACAGTAGACAATGACGGTAATGCACTTGCAGCAGGTGCTTTATATTTTAACACCTCGTCTAACACAATGTTTGTTTACTCAGGAAGCGCATGGACCGCTGCTGGATCAGCAGTCAATGGCACCTCAAACAGACAAACCTATACAGCGACATCAGGTCAAACAACATTCGCAATCGTTTACGACATAGGATTTGTTGATGTCTATATGAACGGTTCAAAATTATTACTTGCAACAGATTTTGTAGCAACAACAGGCACTAATATTGTTTTATCAACAGGAGCGACTGTCGGTGATATAATTGACATTGTTGCGTATGGTGCATTTACTGCTGCGATAGAAGTCAAAAACCCAGACGGTGGGTTTGCTAATTCAACATATACTTCAGTACAAAATATAAACGGAGGTGGAGCCAGTGGCTGACATAATACAGATAAGGCGTGATACATCGGCAAACTGGACCAGCGCAAATCCAGTCATGGCTCAGGGTGAGCTAGGGATAGAGACTAATACAAATAAGGTCAAGGCTGGAGATGGTTCTACGGCTTGGTCTAGCTTAACGTATTTAATAGATGTTGGTTCTTATCTAACAGCAACCTCAACTACTACGATGACTAATAAAACTCTTAGCGCAGGAGTCTTAGCAGGAGTCACAACCACAGCTAGTGGTGATATGGAGCTTGATCCTGCCACGCGAACAGTTGTCGTAAAAGGTGGTGGGTCAGACGAAGGTTCGATTAAGCTTAATTGTAGTGCAAACTCTCATGGGCAAACCATCACAGCGCAACCTCATTCTGAAAATGTAACAAATACAATGATACTGCCAAAAGGTGCAAGCTCAACTTTAGTGAGTAAAGTATCTGTAGACACCTTAACCAACAAAACTTTACAGGGCTATGCAGAAATTACTAACGCACTTGGTAACGCTACAGGTGCTAAGACTGTTGACTTAACGCTAGGTAATTCAGTGACAGCCACGACAACTGGTGCGACTACTTGGACTTTTTCAAACCCTGCTGCCAGTGATGAGCTTTCTGCCTTTAGCATTAAATTAGTCAACGGTGGTAGTGCAACACAAACGTGGCCTGCGTCAGTTGATTGGCCTGCAGCAACTGCTCCTACACTTACGACATCTGGTACGGACGTTTTAGTATTCACGACTTGTGACGGTGGTACTACTTGGTACGGATTTGTTGCAGGACTTGCGTTAGCCTAAGAGGATAATTTAGATGCCAAGTAATAAAAAGCTATTACAAGCAGCAGCAGGTAGTGCAGGTGGTGAAGGACTGTATCCTGAAGATGTGTTTTCTACTTTTTTGTATACCCCAACAGGAAATGCAGGATTAGCAATTAATAATGGTCTTGATCTTTCAGGAGAGGGAGGTCTTGTTTGGTCTAAGTGTAGAGGAGTTGGTCGATCGCATAATTTTATTGACACTAACAGAGGTGGCACAAAAGTTATAAAGTCAAATTCAACCTCTGGAGAAACTACAAATGCAAACGCTATTACTGCATTTAACAGCAACGGTTACACACTTGGGGCAGATACAAGTGGTGATTTAAACTATGCTTCAAATACTCCAATGTGTTCTTGGTCATTCCGCAAAGCAGCAGGTTTTTGTGACATAGTTACTTATACGGGAAATGGTGTTGCAGGACGAAATATTTCTCATGCGCTAGGTTCTTCTCCAAAAATGATGATTGTAAAAAGAACTGATAACACTTCATCTTGGTGGACATGGCATGTTGGCATAGGAACAAATTATATTAATTTAAATTCATCTAATCCTCAAGCAGGTGGCGGAATTGTATGGAATAACACTGCACCAACCTCAACAGTATTTACAGTAGCTGATGATGCAAACACTAATGGTGGTACTTTTGTAGCCTATTTATTCGGACAAGACGCAAGCTTCGGTGAAAACGGTGATGAACAGATATGTAAGATAGATAGCTATACTGGTAATGGTAATAACACTGGCCCAATAATAAATTGTGGTTTTGAACCGCAATGGATTCTAGTTAAAAAAACAAGTTCTACAGGCGGTAATAAAAGCTGGATAATAGTAGATGTAATGCGTGGAATTGTAACAGGAGGCGATGATGCTTTTCTCACGCCAAATGAAAGTAGCGCAGAGTTTGATTTTAATGCTTTTAGCCTAACAGCTACAGGTTTCCAAGTAATAACTTCAAATGATTATGTAAACACTAATGGTGTTAGTTATATCTACATGGCTATCCGTAGACCTATGAAAGTTCCCGAAGCAGGGACTGAGGTTTTTTCGACTGTTTTCAGAACAGCTACAGCACCTACTTTTTACACTGGTTTTGTTACTGATATGCAGATTTACACTTATCTTAATGGTTTTCAAAAATCACTTACAGACCGTTTGAGAGGACAGCAAGAACTTTTAACCAATGTAAATAATGCTGAATCTGCAACAGGCACACAAGCTACTTATGATTGGATGACAGGTGTAGGCGATCAAGACAGTGCCAGTTCAAATACTATTGCTTGGAATTTCAAACGCGCTCCTAAATTTATGGATGTAATTGCCTATTCTGGGACAAATTCTGCTCACACTGAAGTGCATAACTTAAATGCAGTGCCTCAGTTAATGTTTGTAAAAGATAGAGATGCTGCAAATAGTTGGGTTGCTTATAGCGCAGCAACAGGGCCTTCAATTTGTGGTTTTTTAAATAGCACTTCTGATTTTTTTAACGTAGGCACAGCTTATTTTAATAGCACTAACCCAACAAGTTCTGTGGTAACCATAGGATCTAACGGAAGTGTTAATGCTTCTGGTAGAAACTACATAGCCTACCTATTCGCTACACTAGAAGGAGTTAGCAAAGTAGGAAGTTACGAAGGTAATGGTAGTGGTCAAAATATAGACTGCGGTTTTAGTAATGGGGCAAGGTTTGTGCTGTTAAAAGATGTTGATGATTCTGCTCATTGGAATGTTTATGACACAACAAGAGGAATTTCAACTGGCACATCCTATCAATTAAGTCTTAATAATAGCGATGCACAGTCAGGAGCAACAGATCAAATAGAACCTTACTCTGGTGGTTTTAAAGTAAAAACGAATGCAGGGACTAACGCTTCAGGTCATACTTTTATTTTTTTAGCAATAGCATAGGATAATCAACTATGGAATATAGAACTTCAGACGGATCACTCAAGTCGCAAGGCGAGATCCGCGCATTAAATAAAAATGTATCAATCCCTAAAGTTTGGAATGCAGATGTCTGTGCAAGTCTAAACATTGATCCAGTATTGGAAGCACCTAAACCAGAGCCTAGCGGAGCGTATAAGCAAGTTGTTCGTAACGGCGCTGTACAAGACGCAAGTGACAACTGGGTACAGGCTTGGGTTGAGCAAGATATGTTTGCTGACACTACGGTTGATGGCGTAACCACTACTAAGTCCGAGCATGAAACAGCCTACCAAGCACGACTAGACGCTGAAGCTGCTGCTGCGGTAAGAACTAAGCGTGATGGGTTGCTTAAAGATACAGACTTTTATGCCTTGTCAGATGTCACTATGACGGACGCAATGACTACTTACAGACAAGCCTTGAGGGATATTACTACTCACTCAGACTTTCCTAATCTGTCTGACGATGATTGGCCTACAGCACCATAGGAGTTTTTAAATGAGTAACTCAAGAAATATAGCCGACTCCGCGCCAGTAATCAATTTTCTGGACGGTGTAACGTCTAATGTTCAAACACAGCTTAATACTTTAACGACCGCTGTTGGAAATGTATCTGTTACTAACGGATCTTTGACTAAGACTTTTGCAGCAGGTGAAACAGCAGACATTACTTTAAGTAGTGGTGTGCTTGTACCTAATGTAACTGTTACTAAAGAAATATCTCAGACAGGTGTGACTAATAGTGATTGGGATGCTGCGGCAGGAAGTTATACATTAGAAAATTCTGCTCCATCGACCAGTTTAAGTTTTGTGGCAGGTAATGTAAATACCGCTACTTATAGCAATAAAACTGCAAACTTAACAGGTCAAAGCGGTACTGTTTATGGTTTAGCTTTTAATACTGACGGCACAAAAATGTTTACTTGCGCTAACGTGGGTGGCTCTGACAAAATTTATGAATACGCTCTTTCAACCGCAAAAGATGTTTCAACAGCCAGTTTTACACGCTCCGCTACCATAGCCCAAACTTCTTTACCTACTGGTTTAAGTTTTAACGCAGACGGAACAAAAATGTTTGTTGCTGATTATAATGGTGGTCAGGTTTATGCCTATGCTTTAAGCACAGGATTTGACATATCAACTTTATCGTATACTGGTACTTATGATGCAAGTGCGGCATTAACTGATCCCATTGGCATGACGTTTAATACAGACGGAACGAAAATGTTTTTGATGGATTACTCAAACGCATACGTTCAAGTCTATAACTTATCAACTGGATTTGATATTTCAACAGCAAGTTATTCAACTAATTTTAATACATCCAATGAAGCGACAAGTCCATACGGAATACAATTTAATGCTGACGGAACAAAATTTTTTGTTTGTGCTTCAGGAGTAAGTAAAGTTAATCAATACAATTTAACAACTGGTTTTGATCTTTCAACTGCGTCTTTTAGTAATAGTTTTTCAACTTTAAGCTCTCCGCTAACTAGTGGCGATATGTCTGCTATTGCTTTCATTGGCACTACTATGTATTTACTAACTTATAATAATCGCGCTTATCAATATGAATTGCCTTTCGGTGCAGTAGCTCTAGGTTCGGGGTCATTTGCTTCTGGAGATGTTGGTAAAACTATTATTGTTAATGATGGTCAACTTCTTTTAACAGCAACAAGTGGAACTTTTTCACAAGTCACAGCACCAACTTCATACGCTACAGCATCTTCTGGATCTTGGGCTTTAAATGCAGTGATATATGACGCAACTGCTGATGTGTTAAAGACTAGCGCATATATAGAAGGATTTACTTTAGCTAATGTGACTTACACTAATAAAAGCATAAGTGTAAGCAGTGATGTAACCCATCCGTCAGGGGTTAAATTCAATAATGATGGTTCAAAAATGTTTGTGTCTGGGCTGTCAAATATGTATGTTGCTGAATACAATTTAAGCACTCCGTATGACGTAACAACAAAATCTTCATATACTGCAACTTTAAATACTGGTCCTCAAGTTGTAGCAAACTTAGAAGATTTTTGTTTTAACAATGATGGAACAGCTTTATTTGCAGTAAGTTTAAACTACGACAAAGTTTTTCAATACACTTTAACTACTGGTTTTGATTTATCAACTGCTAGTTATGCTAGTAAACAGTTGTACGTTGGTAATCAAGAAAATCAACCAAAGGCAATTTCTTTTGATAGCACTGGAGAATATTTAATAATAGCAGGTTATCAAAACTATTCTGCTCATCAATATCAATGCAGTAGTTTTTTTGATATTTCAACAGCTAGTTATCAGAGCGTTAGTTTTTCTTTTGCGTCTCAAGATCCGTATCCAGATGGGTTGGTGTGGGATAGTGCTAATTCCAAACTATTTATGGTGGGTAATGGCAATCTTAGAGTATATGAATATGACTTAGCGTCTGGAAGTAATATTTCAACTGCGTCTTTTGTAAGAAACTTTCTCCTTAGTGGTCAAGAATCAACTCCAAGAGGCATTGGTTTTTCTCAAGACGGTACTCAAATGTACATTGCAGGATCAGGGCAGAAAAAGGTATTTCAATACGACACTTTTACTTCCTCAATACCAACAGGCTATCAGCCTTGCATTAGCGGTAACATAGATACAACTTACTGGACTGATTTAAATTCAACTACAGCAACAAATGTTGTTGGTGACGGTGGCGTTTTTTACGCTGTGTCTACGGATAACAAGACAACTTGGAAAGTTCAAGATGCTACTGGTGCAGCGAGAAGTATTGTTAAGAATAATTCTGGGACTTATCAATATAACTCTAACGCAACTTTTGGTTCAGAAACTTGGACTAACGCAACTACCAATACTGAAGTATCTGCTTTAAGAGAATCAATGGCTGTTGCTGTAAACAAAATGACTAGCACAACGCTTAATGCTTTAAGTGACGCTAATCAAATTGCGCTTGGCAATGACTTAGACTTTGCAGCTATTTTATATATTGCCTCTGGTTCAACAGTGCCAACTTATTCTGGTACTGCTTTAAACTATGATGCCAATGTATTAAACCAAGGCGTTGTTCTTGGCACAGACTATAACTGGGATGCTCCTGCTACCAACAAAGTTAGAATCACTACAGTCGGTGCAGGTAACTTTAAAGTTAGGGTGGTTTGATGAATGATAGCAGAGATAACTATACTAATTGCTTCGGCAGAAAAGGCTTTTAATTTAATTGAAAAAGGATTAGAAAACAAAAAGCGTTTTGACTCTTTGCATAATGAGATTGGATCAATTTTTGAAGCAAAAGAAAAAATTGATAATGCTCAAAATGAAATAAAGTTAAACAAAAACGAAAAATACGATGATGCTTCGTTAAATCAATACGCTCAAGAAGTCTGGAAAGCAAAGGAAGCTAGTAAAAAATATGAAAAACGGTTAAAAAAAATATTTAGTGATGCAGGAAAATCATCTGCTTACTATGAGTTTATAGCTATCAGAGAAACAAGAAAAAAAGAACTTATACAAAGAGAAAAAAAAGAAAGAGAAAAAAGAATAAGAATAGCAAAGAAAAAAAGAGAGTTTAATGAATTACTGTTTTTAATTTTTGTATGTGTAATTTTGATGGGCGGTGGTAGCTGGATAATTGCTTTTATTGGATCGTTATAATGGAGTATCAAGTGCTTTTTAATGTCGCTGTAGGCGTGTCGGGATTTATTGGAGGCTGGCTAGTTAATAGGGTCTTTGTCTTGTTAGATAGAATAGATGCCGATATGAAGTCTATCGCTGTGCAGTATGTGACTAAAGAGGATTATCGTGAAGACATTAGAGAAGTTAAAGAAATGCTTGGTGCAATCTTTAAACGACTTGAGACTAAGGCTGACAAATGAAACTTGATCCTGTTTTACTTAACATGGCCTGTTCATGGGCCATGAAGGCTTACAACGAAAATAATGCAGATACAATTAAAATAGAAAACAAGTGGACTTCTACTACTGCCTATTTTGTCAGGCGTAAGTCAGTAGATATAATAGTCTTTAGAGGCACACAGCAGGCCGCTGACTGGATTTGGAACGCCAGTGCTATCCCTGTACCCTATGCGGGACGCTTCTGCCACGGTGGCTTTGCTGCTGCTCATGCCTCTGTCTGGGGTGAAATCAAGAAGCTTATCGACTACAAGAAACGTACCCTAGTGTGTGGTCATAGTCTTGGTGGTGCTCTAGCAGAGCTAACAGCCGCTAAACTAAACAAGAAGCACCCTAACCTAAGCCTTATAACTTTTGGCAAGCCTAATGTATTTTTCAAAGGCTTTAAACGTGCTATGAAACTGGACGATCAAATCTCCTGCGTGATGGCCGATGATATCGTTGCGAAGATACCAAAGGTTATGTTCGGTCCATCTTCATCGCAGACCATGCTTTACTTTGCAAATTCTGGCAAGAGCTTTATAAATCCTAAAAAAGAACAAAAAGATGGCGGTATATCGGATGCCATTTCAGATCATTTTATGGAAAATTACAAAGGTCGGTTAAAGAAATTTATAAAGGAGCAAAAAAATGAGACTACTATTATTACTTAGTGCGATTGTAATGTTATCAAGCTGTACTTCTGTCCAGCAGGTTATAGACAACCAAGAAGTATATTGCAGTTCTTTTTACAAAGGAGTACGTGCTGTCGGTCGTAGTGCGTTAAGCGCAACCACTGGAGTTGTTGTACCTGATGTGTGCGATACCATCGAAGATATAGTAGCCGAGCAAGTAACCCCATCAGACGAGGTTGGCGCGTGAAGTTAGGAAGCTTGCTTAAATCGCTTTCTCCTCATATTGCTAGTGCGGCAGGAGGGCCACTTGCTGGAATGGCTGTAAAGATAGCTGCCTCCAAACTAGGGATGCCTAGTACAGCAACTGCAAACGAGATTGAAGATTTAATTGAACGAGAGCCTGACAAAGCTGTTCTTCTGAAACAGGCTGATTCTGAGTTTAAAAACCGTCTTAAAGAGATGGAGATTGACTTAGAGTCCTTTAAGACAGAGGTCGAAGATCGAAAAGATGCAAGAGCAGCCTTTGCTACAGACTTAACGCCTAAACTTTTTTCCGTGTTGACCCTAATTTTATATGGTGCTTTTGTTCTTATGGTGACCATGCTTCCTCACGATCAAAATGATGAGACAATTATTAGTTTGGTTTTAGGTCAGTTAAGCGGAATATTAGGCACGGCAGCGGCATTCTATTATGGCGGCTCAAATGGAAAAAAATAAAATGATAAAATTATTAGAACAACTTAAAAGACATGAGGGTTTTGAAAGTCACGTTTATGACGATAGTGGTAAAGACATAGAAAACCATGGAAAGCTAACGATAGGAATAGGACGCAATGTCGATCCAAGAGGCGGCTTAGGCATAAGCGAAGAAGAGGCTATGTATCTCCTTGAAGCTGATGTCCTGCGCTGCATAAAGGAATTAAGCGGAGAGTATCCGTGGTTCGGACAGCTTGATGAGGTCAGGCAAGAATCTGTCATAAATATCTTCTTTAATCTTGGCAGTACAAAATTCCGATTGTTTCGTAAGGCAATTCAGTGCCTCGAAGGTGGAGACACGAAAGGAGCTGCAATTGAGTTTCTGGATTCTAAGTGGAGCCGACAGGTAGGCAATCGAAGCTTTGAACTTGCAGAACAATTAACTACTGGACGATATGCTGAATGAAACAACTTTTTATATATAAATTTAATATGGAGAGGTGTATTGATGGAGATTCTGTTATTGGTTCTGCTGAGTGCGGCTTTGACGTTAATGTACGGATTTCTGTACGCCTTAATGGTTGTGATACTCCCGAATCCAGAGGAGGAACTAAGGAAACCAAAGCACACGCAAAACTTGCGTCCGAATACACAAAAAAGTTTTTTACAGAGAACGGTCCGTTTTTTCTTGAGTCCCAAAAATTAGATAAATTTGGAAGGTCTTTAGGAAGAATTTACAACTGTAAAGATGAATGTCTAAATGATTTATTAATCAAAAACTATCTTGCAGTTGCTTATCATGGTCAAAACAAAAAAGAAGTTAAGGAAGCGCACGAAGCAAATAGAAAAATGTTAATGTAAAACAGAATGATAAGTTTTAGTTTCTTTCATGTAATCGAAAAATTTATTGCTAATTTCATCAGTAGAAAAAACAAATTCTTCAAGGTTTGATAAGTTCCAAGCAAGAGTGGCTATATAACTAAAATCATTTTCTGAAAAATTCTTTTCAGCACTCTCAATCCAGTCATCAATCTCTTCTTGACTTTTAGATACAAAAATTACTGGTTTCATTTTAATGCCTCCAACAGTAGTGGCAGACGATATACACTAGTAAGATATCGGTATTTTAAAATTCTAGCAGCTTCTTTGATTCTTCTGACACTTATTTTTTCTCCAGCTTTATAGTCTTGACCGCAGTCAGTTTCCCAAAACCAAAATTTAGCACAGCAACCCATAACATAAACTAAATTATCTGTTAAACAAACTGAAGCAAAAACATAAGCATCACATTTTTGATTTCTAAGATAATCTGTAAGCATTGCACTGTTATTACCTCCAACACGAGGAAATCGAGAGTTACTGCTTTTTACGTCTATTTTTATGTTTTCGGCTAAAAAATCGTAATCATAAGTGTTTTCAACAGTATGAGTTATATTTAACCCATTTAAAACCTGAGAAACTGCTAACTCGCCAAGAATGCCTGTAGCAAAAGAATTTTTATTGACTGAACGTCCATTCAAACTATCAGGTCCATTATCAGCAATCTCATGCCATAAATTAGGTATTTCAATTATTACTGGTGTCATAAGTCGGCCAAGGAACGTGAATTCCCATTTTGTCACCAAAATGTCTGTTGAGCGTTTCAAATACTTTTATGTATTCAACCTTATGTGCTTTAGACGTAGAGTCCTTACCTGTCATAGCTTCTTGTACAGGTTTCCATAAATGCTCTTTTACGCCTGACATAGTCCAATCAATAGATGCTTTATGTTCTAAAACCTTCTCCATGCCGTAACCAGCAGCGTTCAATTCATCAGCCATAAGCTGACACCAAACGTGGAGCGCGGAGTTTTGTTTTAAGCTACGCTGCTTACCAGTGGCCCATTTTATTACTATGTACTTATCTTTCGCGTACAAAGCATCTATATGGTCCTTGAACTGTTTCATTGTGTGTTCGCTGTTTACAACCCAGTGTTGACCTTCGTTAATTTGCATATTAAATATATCCCACAAAATTGATTCGCTCATTGTTACCAAGTTCTCTTTTTTCTTGAATAAGTTTGAATTGTTCTCGATAGTGTTTGGCAACGTCTTTAAGGTTTTTTTTGTAATCTTTAGCTAACCCAATGTTTTCACGTTTTTCTTGCAAAATATCAATAGCTTGTTCACCTAATGTTTCTGTGGCCCAGCGGTGAAAATCTTCAGGATTACTGCCTAGTTTTTGGTGACAACTAAAGCAATGAGCAAACGCATTCATTGGATCATATCGTACAGCGTAAGCTCGCCTGCCATAATAGTGGCTGCAGTGCAATCCTTGACTGTTCTCTTCATACTGTTTTCCACAACACTCGCAAGTCCAATTAGTTCTGGCTCTTACGCATTTGCTAAAATATTTATCCGCTGGACTTATTTTCATGCAAAAACCTTCAAAATCAAATATTGATTATTATTTTTGTCGGCATATTGCTTAACTTTGTAATCAAATTTTTTTAATCTGCAATAAGCAAAAATTGCATAATATTGCCTTCGCATATCATCATAATTGTCAAAGGTCAAAGCCTCATCAAAATCCATTTCAAGAAAACTTTGAATAAAAGCATTCCGAGGCTGCTTAACAACCTCAGAATTTATTTTTATTACTTTAGGTTGCGGCCTCAAAACGGAATATCCTCAAATGTCGATTCTGATTTTTCTTGAACCTGCTCTGGCTGATCGACAGGCTCAGACCATTTAACTGACAGATATGGTTTACCACCATCGTCAGGCACATTTTTCCAGCCTTTTAAAGTAATTTTACCGCTACGATCCAGCGTCACTTTACCGCTGTCAAAGTCAGACAGTAGCGATTTTAAGCGGTCTACGTCTAGTTTAGCGTAGTATCCATCATCAAATTTACTTGGCGATAGATTTAAAAGTAAAGAATATTTGTTGCTCATTGAGGATCTCCGTTTGGGATTTTACATAAGTGTCGGCTTCTATCAGGATTGGCAAAGCCTTTTCAAGAAATTCATGATCTTTTTTTACTTCGATAATAAACGGTTTTAAATCAGGGTGGTAACTAGCAAAAAACATGGACGGAAGTTCCATAATGTGCATCTGCATCTGCACTTGCTGAATGTATTCCGTAGGTAATTTTTTGTTCTTCATATACCGCACATGGGTGCTTGCACGAGGACATTTGATTTCTATGGCACAGTCTTTTCCGTCAAAGGTAAAAACGCCATCAGGACTACAGCCTATATCGTGGTCATCTAACAGATAGAAACCAACCTCTTTGATATCGACATCAAGAATCGTCGCAAA
>Ga0181391_1000029_pt1 | contig 35004 bp, 59 predicted proteins | sample 14SPOviralmetaG_FD_130080 | JGI IMG/M metagenome (GOLD analysis project Ga0181391, IMG submission 130080) | Marine viral communities from the oligotrophic San Pedro Time Series (SPOT) site, San Pedro Channel, CA, USA - 14 SPOT_SRF_2010-08-11 | ecosystem: Environmental > Aquatic > Marine > Strait...
CTGCAAGCACCCCTCCCCCAGTTACATCCCATATGGTAAGGCACTTTGTCGCCTACTACCCCATAAAAATCAACTCCTTAAGGGACTTCAGGACGGAATATCAGTATCGCGTATTTAGCCGGTCAATACCTGTCTGAAGTCGTTGTTATCCTAGGCTTCAACGAACCATTTACCAGTAATCGCGGAATCTAATCCATACTCATGAGGGATTCCATGTGTCCATCAGTCCCTTAAGGGAATGTGATAAGGGTTTTTGCATCATCAAGTTATATTTCCCTGTGCCGGTTGACCCTCAACCTTCGGGTACTCTCTATACTCCGAGAGTGGGAGTTGTTTAGTTACAGCATTCACTGTCATGGCTTAGCCAGCCTCTATCATATGCAAGCATACAAGGCCCTTCATTGTCATCGCTGTATTCATCGCCAACAAGACCATCAACGATTAATTGATATGCCGTGTCTATTGCACGTTTGCAACTATTGCATGAACTAGGATAATCATCACTAGTGAGGTATTTCATATTCAGGCCTCCAAATCATTGTTCAATAACTCATAAGCCTTCAATGCAGCCTGTAAGTCTTGGAATACCTTCACCAAGTCGCCGCCCTGAACCTTGAGGCTCTTGATAATCATAACATGATTGGAACCGGACTTAGAATGACCGACCTCAATGGTATAGGGGTAGTTTGTCTCAATCTCTTGCATATCGCTCATTGTTTCTTTCTGTTTTCTGAATAGTTTGTTCATCATTATTCTTTCACCTCGTATTCTCCATCTCTGACCTTTTCTCTTATATCCTTGATTGAATACTCATTCAAGAAGTCGAGAAGATATCTGTTCGTAGTTGCTGAGTAAAAGTTCCAATACGGTTCGTATAGGATAGTTCTATCTCCGACAATAGTGCATATCCTTCTTCCGTATGAAAAGAAGTGCTTCCCATCATCATCAAATATTTCTAATTGATTTACTGCTTTGTTAAAGCCTCTTGTTATCATATGCTGTATCCTCATGGTAATACATGGTAGCGGGAGTATTTAGGGTAGCGTGACAAAGTACACTACCATATGGTGCGCAACTTTGTGTCACTGCACCCTATAGAGAAAAGCGAGGGCCGAAGCCCCCGCAATTCGGTTCAGCGGTCCCTGAGAGTCACTGAGGTGACTCGGTAGGGCTTCTCCTTGAGTGCTTGGACGCACATCCTGTATTCTGTAGCCCCTTTGCCCATCTTGATGCCTGTAAGGGAATTGATTCGAGAAGCGAGTAGTTCGATGACTCGGTTGTTCTTCCTCTCAGCGTGTCTCTCTGCTGCTTCCTTCGTAGCGAACAATCCGCCCTCGGTGATTTGAGAATCATACTCCAATGGCCCCCATGTGATGATTCGCTCCCATCCGTTCCTCTGGATGATGTTGTCTGTTTCTGCTGTTACCTTGTATACTGCCTTCATGCTTATTGGTGGTAAGTGGATTATATAAGGTAGAATAACAAAGTACACTACCATATGGTTGTCATACTTTGTTCTGGAACAACCCCATAAAAGAAAAGTGCCGGGGAGACACGATTCATTCAACCGTTTCAGGCAACCTCCTGATGAACGGTTATGGCAGCCCCATCACTAATAACAGTGTGATAATCTGCCTCTTTGCCCTCTTGGGCTGCTTTGTAGCCGTCAACTAGTCTCTTTCGGACTATCTTGGCGTGATAGTCGGCGTAGTCGGAACCACTGCCGAAAGTACCTCCACCACTGCGGCCATGTTGCATGATGTTGTTCTGAATTGATGGGGATGCATCCCAACAGGTCATAAGGTCGGTTCGTAGTGCTGAAACGGTTGCATTGATTGCAGCGTCTACATCAGCAGGTAGGTTTGAACCTCGTCCCTTCCTAAGTGGGGAGTTATCCACACCCTTGAAGCAATTTCTGATAGCAGCGTATAGGTTCTCCTTCGTTGCTTCGTCTGAAACGCTTCCAGCAGTCAAAAGACCGCTAACAGCAGATAAAGCCGGGTATTGGGCTATATCGTTTGCTGACATCCATTCTTCGATTTGTGTTTTCTTCATATTCCATGTGTTTTCATCCATAATATCTCTCTCCTTTGATTCGTATTGAATCATGTCGTCCCCGACAGTAATAGAGGGGAATGCTACTATATAGGGTAGAATTACAAAGTATACTACCATATGGTTGCATTATTTATTGAACTCTAACAAAACAGTGAGAGGGGGGGCTTGACGCACCCCTTATATAGTCTCTCACCCGGCAGAGGGTGTCTGAGTTATTCAGACATTCAGACCTTCTTTTTGTAAAGAGAACCAAATTGTATACTTAAACAACCCTATGATGAGGTATGAATATTTCACACCCTCACAGAATAACCGTTTTTCTAACTCTCTTCGATTATTTCCTATTGATACAATAACCAATAGAAATATCGTTATTGATATCCTATATAGATATAGTAATGTAAAATAAATCTTGTTCATTATGTTCCACTTTCTCATTTCTCATTTGAGTGAGAGAGATGAGGTAGAATAAAATAAATAAGATATATATATATATGTTTTTTATTATATTTATCTTTCTCATTTCTCTTCTCTCTCTCTCTCTCTCTCTCTCTCTCTCTCTCTCTCTCTCTCTCTTGCTATAGGGGGGTGAGAAATGAGAGAAATGAGAAATGACCCCCTATCTGATTCATTATGAAAAACATATCAGCGATATGTGTAACATTATTGTTCTCATCTCAATGAGAAACGAGTGAGAAACGACATTGCTAACCAAGGAGAGGAATAACATATGACGCCAAATAACAACAAGAAGAAAAACCATCAGCCACAGAAGAGAACCAACGGAAGTGGCAAGGAGGTGAAACATATGACCACTCAAGACAATATCGAGAACGTCATGGATGAGGTGAAGGAGTTCCTTCTTCAGAAGAACATCCAGTACGGAGACTCGGTGTTCAATCCTGTCAGGGTGTTCTCCAAGGTCAACAAGGATGAGCAACTCAAGGTCAGGATTGACGATAAGTTGAGTCGCCTCATGAGAGGCAATGACTCGATGGAGGCTGATGAGGATATAGTCAAAGACCTCATCGGTTATCTTGCATTGCTATTGATTGCAATGCGTTCAAATTCACAGTAGCGTTTAGCACGACGCTATTATGAACAGTTGGGTTTTACGCTAAAATCGAAGAAGATGTTAGCAGTTGTGAATCGTACCACGCATCTAGGGCTGTCCGGTATAAACAAATACAGCAGAAGCGATTCCGTAAAAACGAATTAGGTGTGAAGAGAAGTGATATCTCGTTTGAGAGGCTGTGCAGCCATATGCCATTGACTACGGCATTCTCATCAAAAACGTCTAGCGGCGTATATTACCACGGTATCAGCGGATTACGGAACCAACGTGTTTCGTCAACGAAGTCACTTAAACTGCGTAGTAAAGGACATAGAGCCTTTCGATTGCCCCAACATTCAATTCCTAGTATTGGTTGAGAATTAAAAAAGATGAAATTGCACTTTCTGTTAAGTAACTCCTTGAAATCAGCGGGGTTCTTTATCAGGTTATTCCCCGTCATCTCCAATACAACGTGGAATCAGGTTTGTACGAGTAAAAAGAGAAAAAGGCTACGTGCATGGGTGTACATTCAGTACAACGGTAAATATCGCTCTCTTCCTGATTCCTTCACATTCAAACAGTCGGTTTGTATCGATAAAAAACGCGCATCCCTAGATACAGGGCTACCTCTCTCCACCCGCGTTTTCCCGACTGAATACTATTCACAGGTGATATTATGCCATACAAGAATTGTCAACACATACTGGAAGACGGTCATAGATGCAACAGGACTTTCGGTGTCAGGACCATCAAGTCCACTAGAACACTATGTCCTGAGCATGAGCGTAAGGATATCAGCAAGGGTGCTGGTGTTCGCAAGGTTCAGGGTAAGCAGGATATGATGAGGAAGTTTCTCGATGAGTTGTATACGTTCAAGATAGATGAGATTGACAGGAGACTTACTAGAATGCGAGAGCGTCAAAGCGCATTGGATTCCAAGATTGATAGGGTCATTGCTAATTTCGAGAAACTGGATGAGAACTTCACGAAGATGAAGACGCTCAACACCAAGATAACAGAGTCCCTCTATGATAAGGGGCCTGAGTATCATGATAGGATACAGAAGCAGATACTCACATTGAACAATAAAATAATAAAAATACAGGAGAGTAATGAAAATGATAAAAGGAACAGAAGAACAAGAGAAGATATGGAATGAACTAGAGAATGGCGATAGTCATGTAATGGTCTATGCCGGTGCAGGAACCGGAAAGACGTTTACCATCGTTCAAGGCTCAAAGAGGATAAACCAAGGGAAGATGGGTTTTCTCGCATTTAACAAAGCAATAGTGAAAGAGTTGGATACGAAACTACCATCAGATTGCAAAGCGGTTACGTTTCACTCGTTGGGACTCGCTTCAATCAAGAGAATCGACAGGAGAAGCAAGGTATCGAACTGGAAGACGAGGAACATCATCGAGATAGTCCTTGGCAAGAAGTACAAGTCAACGACTGCCTTGGCTAAGTTGATATCGCTGATGAAGTCATCAATGGTATTCACTCCCGATGTGGATAGGACTACCATGCTGGATATCATATCGGCATACAATATCGAGTTCGATGGTGTTCGTGATAGGAACAACGCATTCGATGCTATGCCTGATTTGTATCGCAGAAGCGTCACTACTCAGGAGATAGACTTCGATGATATGATTTGGCTACCGATAGTCATGCAGTTGTCGATAGAGCATTTCGATGTGCTGTTCGTTGATGAGGCACAGGACTTCAATGAGGCACAGAGGCAATTAATCCTGAAAGCCTGTAATGGTGGGAGGATGGTTGTAGTTGGCGACCCCAATCAGGCAATCTACGGTTTCCGTGGTGCTGACTCAGCATCTATGGGACTATTCGAGTCAACGCTTGAGAATTCAAAGAGAGGCGTCAAGAAGTTCACATTGAGCAAGACGTTCAGATGTCCCAAGAGCATAGTGGCAGAGGCAAACAGGTATGTTCCTGATTATCACTGCAATGATGATGCTGAAGAGGGAACTGTCACGGTCAATGCCACATTCAATCCATCAGAGGGCGATATGGTCCTATGTCGGGTTAATGCTCCATTGGTTGCGAAGTGCTTCGCTATGATAGCAGATGGCAAACCGGCATATGTCCTTGGTCGGGATATCGGCACTTCTCTGAAGTCGCTGGTGAAGAAAATCAAGATGTCGGAGCATATGCCGATAGAGATATTCCTTCCACAACTGAAGGATTACGTCACTGAGGCCAAGAGGACATTGAGGCTACAGGAGAAGGATAAGCAAGCAGAGGGTCTTCAAGACCGATATGACTGCATTACCCATCTGACTAGGAATGCAGTCAGCATCAAGGGACTGCTTGACAACATAGAAACCATATTCAAAGACGGTAAGAACAGTGGGGTTGTATTCTCCACTATCCACAAGGCCAAGGGTCTTGAGTCGAAGAGCGTGTGGATAATCAAGACTGATGTAATGCCGCATCCGATGGCTAAATCAGCAGCAGACAGAAAGCAGGAGAACAACCTGTGCTATGTCGCAATAACAAGGGCAATGAAGAACCTATACTATGTAGGAGACAGGGTTGGTAAGGCATGAATATATTCGCAACAAGCATGAATCCGTATGAAGCAGCAGTGACTCAATTGAACAAACACGTAGTCAAGATGGCTACTGAGAGTTTGCAGATGATTTCAACTGTGATGGATTGGTTGGGAATCGAAGCCCCATACAAGCCTGTCATGCTGAATCATCCCTGCACGATATGGGCTAGGAACACAAGCACTAACTTCGCTTGGCTGGTTATTCACGCACATGCTCTATGTGAGGAATACTCTCGTAGGTATCACAAGACGCACAGCGTCGAGACTAACTTGAATCTATACAGGGATAACATATTGGAGGCATGTGAGAAACTACAGCAGATGAGGCATTCATCTCCCTTGACTCCATTCGCCATCGCTATGGCTGATGAGTATCGATTGGATAAGAGGGAGCATGAGAACGGCTTCAATCTCGCGATAAGGAGTTATAGGCACTATTACCTAGAGGGTAAGTGGAAGTTCGCCTCATGGAAGTCGAGAAGACATGACACCGGAAAGAGGAGGTTCCGCACTAGGATTGATTATCTCAATGGGATAAACTCGCAGATAAGTGATATGATATCCGAATCAAGTTCAGCATGGCAACATGAATACAACAACGGTAATCCTGACAGTAGACCCGAATGGTGGCCCGAAGAGCATATCATGCAGATGCAAGCGAAGGAGTATATCCGCATATCCGAGTTTCAGAAGAGACTCAACAAGAGAGCAGAGAAAACAATAGAGAGGTGGCGTAATGCCAACGTGTGATGAATGTAAGGATACAGGCTATGTAGTCGTTCCCGATGCCTCATGGGAGGATTCGTTGGAGCGATGCATGGCTTGCTATCTGAGAACAGAGTATGAATTGAAGGAGGAATAATAATGGAAATAACAATAGAAGAATTAGATGAATATAAGCAGAAAATACAGAACGAAATGGATGTCTTGTTTTACTACAAGGTAAAGAAGATGGTGGACAATGGATATACCGCATATGGTATTCTCCACATGTTGACCAACTTCAACACAATCACAGGTAAGAAGCGTGATGACTTGCATCCGATAATGGAGAACGTGCTTGACAACAGTAAGCCAATAATGCAGGTGAATGTAAATGAGTAGGTTAGTCACGATAAACGGTCAGTTGTTTATTGAGCAGGGCGATAACGCCATTGCCGTAATCAAAGGATGGGAATCATACTCAGGTTGGTATTGGTTCGCCACTGAGATGGAGAAGAAGGACTACGGTGGTGCGCCACTATGGTTCGGATATGTCCAAGGACTCCATGATGAGTGGGGAACATTTTGGCAGGGTGAATTGGACCCGTTGATTGAAATGGGTAAGGTTTGGGAGATAAAACCCCAAGACCTGCCAATAGCAGGAAGGAGGAATTGAAATGGAAATAAACGTAGATTTTGTAATAGTGAATGATGAAGAGATGCCACCGCTCATGGTGACACCTAATGATAACGATGAGGTGAAAGTCGTATTGAATGCAGCACATAGAACATGGCTCGCATTGCACCGTAAGACAGTAGGTGGTCTAGGTGAGCCTATATTCGAGAAGATTGACTTTCTCCTACACACATGGTTGGAAGAGCAGAGAGCATATGAGAAGATGGATGGTGAATACTAATGGATGCCTCTTGGATACCAAGAGAAGCAATTGAGTTGACAATGGAAAAACAGGAATGGAGTCCCAAGAGAGGACTTGGAACTGGTCATTGGGATGTTAAACTCAAGAGGAAGATGGTCGAGTTATCTGTAGCGGATAACTATGATGAGGCCAAACTTGAGTGGAGAGCGACTGGTGATGTGTATTGGGGCAGTGAGTCCGGTATGCCAGCATTTGCTGCCAAGCATCCCGGTGAGTGTCTATGTGGGCATCATATCGTATATCACTTTGAGATTGAGAACACTGAGAATGGTATTAGGGAATGTGTCGGTTCAGACCACATTAACTCCTACATGATTATGAGGGCAATCGCCTCTGAGAAGAATCTGACTGAGAATGAAATCACTGATGAGATGATTGAGCAGTGGGTGAATGTCAGAGTGGAATCCATGAAGAAGGAATCTTGGTGGAATAGGAAAGGCGATTCCTTTGTCGAGATGTTCGATGCTGTGAAGGAGTTGGATTTGAGAGTCAATGTCCGAGATACCGGTAAGAGGTATTGGGATACTGATTTACTGATGAAGATGCCAGTGACGAAGATTAGAAAGCGAGGCTCAGGAATATACGGTTCCCCTAATTATCAGATGGCTTCTATCGTTTGGCGATGGAATCATCCTGATAATCCTAGGAATCAACAGACCACTAGGGGATACCCGAATGACATGTTGCAGAATGACTTGATTCTATTCTATGCAATGCGCGATAAGGCGATAGCCGAGATTGAGGCGGAGGATAGTCTGATTGATGCTCGTCGTAATGACCTGCGAGTTAGAGCCAATAGAAAGGCTCTAGCAGTAAGTATGACAGAGAGCAGGGATGAGACTATCTTTGAGGATGCCTGTGTCAATTACGGCATCAAGCCATTCACAGTGGATATGGGCGTCAACTCATGGGAGAGGAACTTCCTGAGTGATATCAGAAAGAGGGTTATCGACAATACTACCCTGAGTCAGAATCAACTCACTACAGTATTGAGGATAATCAACAGCGAGCAGAACAAGGAACCCGCAACGGAGAAACAACGAAACTTCCTAAAGGCATTAGGATATGGGGATGATACTAGTAGCCTCTCGAAACGTGAGGCTTCTAAGTTGATTGAGCAAATGAGGAATAGTGATTGAAATGATTAAGGCAATATTAGACATAATATGGATATTGACAGTAGGGATATTGATGCTCCCATTCGCCCTTTTAGGATTAGCGTAGGTGAAATATATGAGTAAGAAGAAAACAGAAAAGAAAGAAGCGAAAGCAGAAGAGCCAGTGACCGAACCTGAGACAAGACCAGCAACCCCTGAAGAGCAGGTTGCTATCTTGCAGCAGCAATTGCGAGCAGTAGTTGATAAAGCCAACGAACTTCACGCACTTTGCCGCCATTATGAGACAACAATCAACGTTCTCACTGGCCGCTTGAAGGAAATGGGCGGGAACGCTTAAACACCTTGAACAAGCACAGAGAAATACCGGAGGAAATAAGAAATGCAATTAGTAATTATGAATGAAACAGGACACACAGATTTGGAAGTAACCATGAATGAGGCCATTGAGCAAATCAATGAGCATCCGACCCATTGGGTCTTCATTGATGGGGACTTGACGAGTAGGGAGTCAATCACTCAGGTTGACTGGACTACAGTGAACAACATAACACTTGCACCTGCCATAATCGGTGGGTGAAAGACAACACAGAGGGGGAGGGGGGCTTATCCCCCTCTTCCTCACAAATTTTATTTTAGGAGAGAGAAAAATGCAATTAGACAAAAAACTACTATCAGACTTTAACGTTTACACAAAATACGCGAAATACATACCAGCAGAAAAGAGAAGAGAATCTTGGGAAGAGGTTTGCTACAGAAACCTGACCATGCACGTTGATAAATTCCGACATCACGGAGAGGACTTCGTTGAGGATATAATAAAAGTGTATGAGAACTTTGTAATCCCTAAGAAGGTTCTACCATCAATGCGTTCCATGCAATTCGCTGGTAAACCAATCGAACTATCGCCAAACAGGATATACAATTGTGCTTACATGCCGATTAATGCGATAGAATGCTTCTCAGAGGCTATGTTCCTTCTATTAGGGGGTACAGGAGTTGGTTTCTCGGTTCAGAATCACCACATAGAGCAATTACCTGAGATTATACAGCCTAACCCTGAGAGAAAGAGAAGAATACTCGTAAATGACTCCATAGAGGGATGGGCTGACGCTGTAAAGATACTATTCGAGACTTATACTGGCAAGAGAACATCAACACCAGTGTTCGACTATAGAGACATAAGGCCAAAAGGTGCTTTGTTGAAAACATCAGGTGGTCGTGCGCCGGGACCAGCACCATTGAGGGAATGCATCGTAAAGATAGAGAACATGCTCATGGAGAAGAAGAACGGTTCTCAATTGTCATCATTAGAAGTACATGACATGCTATGCTACATTGCTGATGCTGTTCTATCAGGTGGAATAAGAAGAGCGGCTTTAATCAGCCTATTCTCAGCAGATGACATGGAGATGATTACCTGCAAGTCAGGAGAGTTTTGGAGAGATAACCCACAGAGGTCAAGGGCCAATAACTCCGCTGTATTAGTCAGGAGCAAACTCAAGAAAGACTACTTCTTCGACCTATGGGACAGAATAGTGCAATCAGGTTCAGGGGAACCCGGTGTATATCACAGTCATGACAAGGATTGGGGAACCAACCCTTGCTGTGAGATAGCACTACGACCATATCAGTTCTGCAATCTAACAGAATGCAATGTATCTGATGTGGAATCCCAAGAGGACTTGGAAGAGAGGGTGAAGGCCGCTACGTTCCTAGGGACGCTACAGGCAGCATACACCGACTTCCACTATCTGAGGGAAGTATGGAAGAGAACGACCGAGAGGGATTCCCTTCTAGGTGTGTCTATGACTGGTATCGCCAGTAACAGGGTATCTGATTTGGATATAGAGAATGCGGCATATGTCGCAAAGGAAGAGAACAAGAGAGTCGCTGATATCATTGGTGTAAGGCAATCCGCTAGGATTACATGCATCAAACCATCAGGAACCGCTTCTTGCGTATTAGGGACATCTTCAGGAATTCATGCTTGGTATGCTCCCTTCTACATCAGAAGAGTAAGGATGAACAAGACAGAGCCGATATACACCTACTTGAAAGAGACAGTCCCAGACTTGGTTGAGGACGATACGCTGAAGGCAACTGATGCTGTATTGTCCATACCACAGAAAGCACCTTCAGGCAACATCATAACAAGACATGAGACAGCATTGGAGATGCTAGAGAGAGTCAAGGACTTCTCGCTCCGTTGGGTCAAACAAGGACACAACAGGGGAATAAACGGCCACAACGTATCCGCGACCATATCAGTCCGAGAGGATGAATGGGAAAGAGCGGGAGAGTGGATGTGGAAGAACAGACACTACTACAACGGTCTTGCTGTACTGCCCTATAGCGGTGGCTCATACACACAAGCACCGTTTGAGGAATGTGACGAAGAGACTTACAACAGAATGTTTCAACTACTAGCCGATGTCAATTTTACAGAGGTAGTTGAAGAGAATGATAATACAGATTTTTCCGGCGAGATTGCTTGCGCTGGTGGAACCTGTGAAATTTAAAGAAGAAGAATGGAATATACTGAAGAACATCATAGTACGAGAACTCGATTATGACTTCGATAAGGAATATGAACTACTAGGTAAATCACAGGTAAGCAGTGATTATTTCAAGAACGTAGTCGAATACTACTTTCTCTCTAGTGATATATCACAGGAAATAACCTTCGATGAGTATCTCAAAGACAAAAAGATATATCTAGATTATGTCAAACGCAATGCGTATGAATAATCTGTATGTCGGCGCAACCAAGAGCGATTTAATCAAGGGATACAGAAAATACCTAGAAGACAATGACGGTATAGACAAGAATGGCTTCTACAAGCGTCCCGTTGTTCATGGGAAGAAATACACATGGAGCAGATTGCGATATGGTAGTCCGTATGGTGTTGATAGAGACACCTTCGCGGAATGGCTTCACAGCCGAGGAATAGAAATAAAAGAATACAGCCACAATATAGGTGATAACAATGAAGATGAAAATGATAGTACCGACGCCCGATGACAGAAGAGATAGTTACCATTCTACCTCCTTCCTAGTCAGATACATGCCGCAACTGAGTGAGTTTCAGAGGAAGCGAATAAATCGATATATGAATGAGCGCGGTGAGGTGCAGATTAACGTCAGTGCTATCCATCTGACTCATAGTAACAAGGAAGACCCGATGCTGGCTCAGGTGAAGAAGAGCATAAACAGATACTTCTTTCCTAGAACTAGGTTGAACCAAAGTGCATTCATTCGTGATAGTGAAGATACAACGATAATGCTCACTAGGAAGTATTCGGATGGCCCATTCACATTCTTAATGCAAATTACGTCAGGAAGCGCGACGTACTACTCGATAAACGGGAAGAGACAGTCAAGGGAAGCAACACACAATATAATGGCAAAAATACTGTTGAAGATGTGCTTCTCAACTAGTGCTTCGGTCATGTATGAGTATCTGAGTATGCTCATGGAGGTTCCTGCTAGGGTTGTTCACGCATTAGAGAATAGAACGGTATACAAGTTCTATGACGAAGGCAGGAGAATCGAGGTGAGACTGAACACCAAGAGAATATCCCAGAAGGAATGCGCGTTGGAGATATCAGATTCTCTATGGCTACCGATATCGAACAAGGACTTGGACAGTTTCATCAAGTATCACAGAGAGGATAATCAAAGAAACAAGAAGTGGAACGTCGCTCCAATCAATCTAATCAGGATATTGAATCCCGAAGCCTATTCCAAGATGGCTGCATCGACACAGAATGTGATGAATGCATTCCTAATGCAGAATAGGACTCAGAAACTAGTGGAGGAAAGAGCGCAGAAACTACTGTCTGAGATGACAGAGAAGTTCCCAACTAAGTTGTTCACATACAAAGAGCCAGTGGAGTTCCAAGAGAAGATGGCTACTGCTATGCTAGTCAGCGGTAATTTGGCTGATTACTTCATAGTGCCTAATCATGGGACAAGTAGGGGACATCAGAATGTATCTGTATTCGTTGTCCACGGTCCTAACACTACTCATGGTGAGGGATTCACTAGGAAGGACTACGCCACTAGGGGACCAGTGTGCATAGACAACATACACAACAACTCTAGCATTGGCGACCAAATAATGTCGAGGGCATTGGCTCTGATGAATGACGAGGCTGCTGTGAATGCTATCCATACTCTGAGGACCAATCTTCCAACTGAGCCGTATAGGGTTGACAGAGAGAGATTGAGAGGTGATTCAGAATGAAGTGCGTAGAATGTGGAAACCATGAATCCACCTATGATGAGATACTGGGTGAGAAGGTATGCGACTCATGTGGTCTTGTGCTTATGGTGACTCCATTGGAGGAAACCACCAGCAATACCTACTATCAGGATAGAGAGGCTACGAGAAGGGAATCAGTGAGTAGGCTCTCTTCCTTGGGTTCGATTATAGCCAATGAAGGCAGTAAGAGCAGTAAAAGCGCATATATCCTGAGAAGAACGGAGAAGTATAACTCTAGCAGGAGAGACAAGTATCAGATTGAGATGATGATGTCATTGTCGTATTACAATGTGAGTCAGGAAGTCAAGGAAGATGCAATATACATGTCTAATTATCTGAGGCAGAGACACAAGCATCTGAATGATATCGTCCTGTTCTCAAATGCAATAGCATACATAGCGATGAGAAAGAAGCATCTAGGGATAACCACTAGGGAACATGCCAAGAACAATGATTTGGATGTGACTAGACTCAACAGGGCAATCAAGAAACTAATGAGGGGTCTTGGTGGTCCTATCAGACCGCGAGAGATAATCATACCCAATGAGGTGAGGAAGATACTCACTCAGTTGTCTAAACTGAAGAGTGGTATAGATTTGACCGAGGATATGGAGTTCGTCAGCAACTGCATCATCAACACAGAGGGAATAAAGAAGGTGTTCGATGGTTCGACCTTCACCACTCCATTCGTCTTGTCGGGCATTTGGCTGACATCCACATTCATGGACAAGGGTGTGACTCAGAGGCAGTTACATTTTGTGAGCAAGATGTCGGATGTCACGATAAGAAACAACTATCAGAAAATACTCAAGACGATAGATTTTGATAGAAGCAAATTGAAACCGCAGTATTACCTGCAATTCAAGGAGAAGTTGATAATATGAATAAGATAGAAATGAAGATATGCTGTATATGCAATAGCCCGATTGAAGCAGAATTCACCGAGGACGGTGATGCATATTGGCTGGATGGTCATAATGCGGAGCCTGTGGCAGAAGGCAGGTGTTGTGGTAAATGCAACGATAACATCGTGATACCATCTAGGCTGATAAACGCCGGTCTTTCGATTGAGGAATCAATCAGCGTTATGATTGGCAGATTAGCGCAGAAGGAACAGGGTTCGTTTTTGTATGGGGAAAAGACGAATGAGGAAGAGTGATTAAAATGAGAAAGAAGATAATGATAATAGGTGCAGGTGGCATAGGGAGTTTCCTTGTGCAATTCCTGAGTAAATTGAATATATATGAATTGACAGTGTATGACTCTGATAAGGTGGAGGACAAGAATCTCCTGTATCAGAACTACAACACCACGCATGTGGGTAAGAACAAGGTCGATGCAATCAACTCCATGTTCAATGGTGGATGGTGCGTTACCAAGCCGTATGACGTGGTTATGGACAGGGATTTGGACAAGTACGATTTGATTGTATGTTGTGTGGATAACATGAGTACAAGGAGAATGCTGTACAATTCAGACATGCCTAAGCAATGGCTTGACCTGAGAGCGCAGGGAAGAAACGCGGTATTGGTTTCCTCGGACATAGATAAAAACAAACTTGATATGCTATTAGTTGGTGATGATGGCTCCTACTCATGTCAAGCACAGGAGTGGGACGGTTCCGCAGAGCAGGTGAATCAGATGAATATTGTAATCGCAGCAATGGGGTCACAGTGGATTCAGAAGAGATTCAACGGCGAGGAAGTTTCAGATTTCGTGACGGTGAGCATATGAGTACGATGAGTGATATCATGGTCCTCCTTAGAGGCGGTGAATCCATCGACTCAATAGCAGAATACATCATGACGAATAATAAGATAATAGACAGACAGAGAGCAGTTGCTCTCGCACAGGAATTCGCCTATAAATTTAGGACGGTGAGAAAATGAGTAAGAAATGGACAGAAACAGAAATAGTGTTATTGAAGAACTGCATTGCGGATGGGTTTACTCTTGTTAGAACACAAGAGCAATTCTTCCAGAATGGATACAAGAGAACCGTAGGTTCCCTGAAGTACAAGGTCAAGGCACTAGGATTAGAATTGACAGAGAACGAAACATACCAAAACGTCACTGACACAGTGCAGGACGAGATGATTGGTGACTTGACCAAGGTTGACGAAGAGATAAGGAAGACCGTGGACAAACTTACCAAGAACGTCGGCATGGTAAACAGAAGAGTAACAGTGTATAGGAACAGAAGCAGGATGCTGATGATGCTCGCTGCTGGTCTGCTATTAGTTGGAGGCGTATTGTATGTTATCGGATGAGGCAGTGAAAGAGTATGACGATACATATCCCATGAACCCAGTTGCTATTGAAGAGATAAAGGCGTATTATGCAGATAACGCACAGGACATTTCCTTTTGGCCTGTGAATGATAAGTGTGAAGCGTTCTTGGATATCATATGGGCTGTTACCCATGACCTGTGTAATGGTAATGAGATTCAGGTCGTTATTGATTCCAATGACAATCTCTACTGTAGCGAAGGAAACCCCGGCCTTGTTTGGTTCAGTCAGAATGACAAGTCCATCTTTGGAATGAAACTGCCCATCAAGGTATGGATTCACACGCATCCATTCGGCAGGGCTTTCTTCAGTGGCACTGATTGGAGGACAATCAACACATGGCGACCGATGATGGAACATGCCATTGTCGTTGGTGACAATGAGTATTACTCATACAACCTGAAGTCAAGCACATCTAAATTCGTTAAATACAAGTTTGCTGACGTAGGGCCACAGAGGATTAGGCCCAATCTATATGATTTCAGTGGTGAAGAGGAATGAAGAAGGTAATTGCACTATTAATGATAAGCACGATGTTAGCCGGTTGTACCGAGGCTATACCTGACCCGGAGGATGTTTTCTCCGAGTGTCCCTCACCTGATTGGATTAAGGTGGATGGCGAGGTAACTTGGATGACTGACAACAACAGCACCATGCCTATAGTAGACATAGGCAATGATACTATGCTGTTGCAATTGGATTACTTCACATATACGGCATCACACACATCCTTCGTGTTTGAGAACAACACAGTGGTATTCGACAATACCACATTCGTGTCTAAGACAGGGCATGTGAATCAGAACGGTCTATACATATCAGACGGGTATGGAACGACAGGCAGTGCGATACTGCATTTCCCTGATTTCAACATGAACATGACATACGACTATACTCTCAGATACAGACTTTGGGATGGTAATTGCTGATGCAGAACAGAGCAGTGACAATCAACTTTCCAGCCCCGTTACCAGCAGAGATACCCTGTCCGATTTGTCAGAAAGAGGAAAAGAAGAAGGGTGCTGGTTGCAGGGTCTGTGAGTGGAAGGGCAAGATTAGTGTGACTGTTGATGCGAAAGTACCCATACAGCGTTCATTGATTGTCAAGTATGTCGCTGAGAATATCAGCAATATAGGCACTTTACTGACGAAGCAGTATGGGATGACCCCTGATATAACCACTGATGAAGTGGTGGATATTGATGATGGTCAATACGAGATAGTGAAAATAGCGAGTTTGGGAGGCGTTGTCTGGGTAGTGAACCGCCTAGACTCCCTCGCATCTCCTAGATACTTTAAATCGTTGAAGGAACTAAGTAATTTCAAGAGTGGTTGGTATGAAGAATGAGAGAATACTAGTTAGGATTCCTAGGAGTCCATCTGAGGAATTAGTTGTTTTGACGGGTGAATACTGGAATATACCCATTGTGGATATTCGCTGGTATCAGAACGGTAGCCCTACGAGAAAGGGCGTTAGGTTCAATCAGAGCGAGGCAGGAAAGGTTGTCGAGACTCTGAACAGAATGATGAGTGGTAATTATGATTTCAAACAGGAAGATGAAGATAGCATTGAAGAGCAAGTTAGATGAATGGACTTATGTTAATCCGAATACATATGATGCACTTGAGAAAGTAGTGACTACGCATTTTCACGACTTTCTCGGTGATGTGATATCGGAGTTCAACAAGTCAGGAGACAGCAAGTTGAGTGAGAGACATGTTCATGTCGCTCTATTCTCAAGAATGGGAAATGACGATGGGGCTGCTTCACTTGAGTGAGTGGAGCAACTATCAGCGAGAACTAATCACATCAGGCATGTCAGATGTATTGGAGATACGAGACTTCAGAATGGATGATGCAGGGGATTACAAATTCCCCAATCCACCTGAAGCCAAGAAGAAGAAGGAGAATATCTTCATAGATAAGAGCGATAGAGATTTCTTCCACAACTTCAATCTAGAAGGACACCCTAACTACAACGTATGTTTCTTACAATGGTTCATCGATGAACTACTCAAGGACAAGGAAGGAGACTTCCGACATGATTTGATTATAGTGGAAGGAGGTCAATGGATGGATAGCGATGTCGATTGGCATTCTGATAATATCATAATCAATGAGGAATTCTTGGATTGGGAAGACGGCTTTGTCAGAGATAAGGAGTTTTGGAAGAGCGGAAGGTTCAGTCTAGGAGATGAGATAACTGTGATATCATTCAAGGTATACACTTCCATAAGAATAAGGAACCCGTATTTCAGCAGACTCAGTTTCACTGCTAATGAGCATATGTGGGACGAGTTGGCGGCGATACTATGATGTGGAACTTATGTTATTTCTTAGAGGTGTTCGAGCAATCTCCTAGTAATTTCAAGGAGTATTTTCGCAATAACTTCTCTTCATTTGAAGATAGAGTAACTGCGATTAAGATTCTAAATCTAGAATATGAGCCTAATAACATCGCTGAGAATAAAGCAATTAAGTGGTGTTCCTCTTTCTTCGATGTATTTGAAGAGGAACTACTGAGTTTCTGTAGTGTCTATGAGGATTTAGGAGAGTCATTGTTCCACTTCATGTGGGGTAATGAGGATAAGAGCAATTTCACATTAAAGCAGATGGATAATTTATTATCATTAGATTGTAATAGATTCGACTCTAACAATACGATTCTACTACGTGAAGCAATGACAAGCATGTCGAGGATAGAGTTGAAATGGTTTATACGTTTTTGGCTCAGGAAGCCTAGAATTGGCATCATGACTAAGAATCTAACCAAGGGTATCGCTGAATACTATCAGAATGATACCGTACATGAGTGGGCGAAACTACACCCACTGTCATACATAGTGGAGTGCCTAGAGGATGACATATTACCTGAATCGAATATCACAGTGGGCCAATTCATAAAACCAATGCTTGCTAAGCCAAGACCCGGAAAGAAGAAGTTCACGAATACCATTGTAGATTACAAGTTCGATGGTAATAGATATCAGATACATAAACATGGTAACACTGTCTCTATCTTCAATAGGAAGGGAAAGAGAGTCACTGACAAGTTTCCCGATATTCTAGGCATAGCCGCAGAATGGTCTGATAAAAGCGCGATATTGGACTGTGAGTTCTACCCTGTAGATACTACCGGAAGACCATTACCTCATCACAGGATGGCTACTAGGGTACATTCCAAGGACGTTCTCAAGGCAGTTGAGAAGTGTCCTATAGAAGTGGTTGCTTTTGACATACTTTTCTACAACAACGAGAATCTTATGGAAAGAACACAATTAGAGAGGAAGCAGATACTGTCAAAGACTGAATATCCCCATTGTGATTATCATTGTGAAGAGGATAATGATTCCTTCAACATCAACGCATTATACAACATGTCGATTGAAGAGGGCTTTGAGGGCATCATGCTGAAAGATGCATCATCCAAATACGATGCAGGTAAGCGAAGTAACTCATGGTGGAAATACAAACCAGCACAATATGAGATAGATGTCGTTATTGTGAAGGGTAAGTTAGGCACAGGAAACAGGATGGGGCTATTCGGTTCCTTCGGTGTCGCTGTGTTGAACAACGGCAATTACGAGTTCTTGAGTTATGTGGGGACTGGACTAAGTGATTCTGAATTAGAGAGATTGACAGGCAGGTTGAGAAAGAACATAGAGAAGGTAAGCGGGACAGAGTATTTCTTCTTGCCTAGGATTGTTCTCACTGTCGTCTTTGAGGCGATAACGAGAACAGATGAGGGATATGGGATAAGATTCCCAAGAGTGAAATCAATACGCGAGGACAAATACGCAAGTGAGATAAACTCACTACAGGACATAATGGAGATGATTTGATGATTATAGTAAATGCTGGCACAATGATAGATGGCAAGATATACACCTGTGTGAAGATAGAGGAAGGATATGCCTATCTCAATGAAGTGGGGAAGAGAGGAAGACCTAGGAAGATACTAGCCAGCCAGTGTCCTTATTTCGACGGCAGTGAGTTGATTGTGCCTGAGCCATTGGTGAAGAAGAAAAAGAGAAGGGAAGCCAAGAACATCAACATGATGAAGATATTCAAGGACACTGTTTCAGAATACTCTGAGGATGTCGGTAATTTCTCCGTGGGAAGGACAGTGGTTTTCTATCTAGAAGACCTACTTGAGAATTTCATCACTCTATCTGCTATGTACGCAGTGGACAATGCACAGTCTGAAGGGAAGTCTAGGATAATGCCGAGACATGTGTATTGGCCTAGTCTCAATAAGTATGAGGCACAACATATAAATCCCGATGCCGATGATTGGGCTTTGCATTTACGTGACACGTACTATGCCAAAGAGTGATTAGATGTATTCTAAAGACCAATTGATAGGCATACTGCTATCCTTAGCGAAGACCGAGATACACGTATCGAAGGATGATACTACTCGTATAGGATACAGAGTCAGATTGAAGGTCAGTTTCAGAGGACACGCTGAGATGCTACAAGCGATACAGCGTACTCTACTACAGCATAATATAGAATCAAAGTACAAGGAAAGAGAGCATAAGACTAGACCCAGACCCATATTGATGGTAACAGGGAAGAGGAATCTGACGAGGCTATGCGCATTGATGCCTAGTCACCTGCCTGATGTGAGGGACTCTTGGAGTACGTTCAAGGAGGCTGTGGATATATTCGACAGGAACCTACAGCACACCATGACTGGTCTAGAGAGAATGATTGAGTTGAAGAATCCTGAAATAATCTCGGTGGCTTGATTCACTTGAGATGTTCTCGCTGTAATGTGTACATGGCTGAGTATGGTAGTATGTGTAGTTCTTGCCATATGGCTAAGACGCTGATACCCGACTACGATGATAAAGCGAGTGATGATGAGATAATAGAGAAAGCAATGCTATTGCTTGTGTTCAACGGATGCAGGGAATGCAATAGCAAGGATTTCGCATATGAAGCCGGAATAATGTATGAAGGCGAATTAAAATATTACATGGCGCAGGTAGACTGCGCTGCATGTGACAGTAAATATACAGAAATAATGGATGTGAGGTTAATTGACCCTAACGAAGATGAAGCAGATAAGACCGATACTAATGGTGGGCAAACCGGGAACGGGAAAGACGACGAAGGCGATGGAATACCTGTCTGATGACCCTATTGTGATGTATGCAGATGAGTACGACATACATGATAACTACAGCATACCCAAATCTAGAGGTATACTGATTGAGGATGTCCACCATAAACCCAATACAGATGCGATAAAGAAGACCCTTAGAGAATACAGGGGTCAGATAGTCATCACTTCGATGAATCAGAAGAGCGTCCCCAAGGACATATTCAACATGTGCAAACTCAAGAGAGCAGGTAGCAAGCAACACCTGCAAGAAAAGATACGAAGCATTGCGCCTAACTCGGTAGAGCCTAGGGAGTACAATCTAGATGTATTCAGTCTAGTCGTGGAGTATCTCAAGAACGAGGATAGGGATGAGGTAGTCGAGTTATTGAAACTCAATAAACCACCTGATGCTCTTTTCCTGAGTCTTCTCTCTTCAAACGTGCATCCGAATAAACTAGCATTCGTGGATGCCGAGGTGAAGAGAAAGTGGCCTACTGATTACTTCTATGAGTTAATCGCATACAAGCATGAAGGCAAGATTTACCGAAGACTCGCATTCGACAAGAAGTATCCTAGAAGCGATATTCCCAGTATATGCAGGAAACTAGGAATGAAGAAGAGAGAATCATATCTATTGAAGGGACTGTTGGAAGACCCGGATTTCGTAGCATATGCCAAGACTGTACTGGACAACAAGCAGTGTAGGATATTGCGATTAGGCGAGAAGCGGAGAAGGAAGAAGACAGACCCTACTCCACAATCCTCTCTATTGGAGGACTTCTGATGGGGAAGAAATACTACAGAACACAGAGAGCAAGAGAGTTCGTTCTTACTTTTGCTCAAGATGTCAAAGAGCCATTCACCACCTTAGAGGCGATGAATGCTTGGAATGGCAAATACAAGCATCATGCTATGGGTGTCAAATCTATGGCGCAGATGCTTAGGATGTCTAAGGAATTAGACAAGGTAGGACGAAAACTAGTAGGAAGAAACTACTACTATTTGTATGAATACAGGAGAAATGAAAATGTTATGGACAGAAAAATACAGGCCAAAATCGATGACTGAAATCATAGGGCAAGATAAATTCGTGAGAGATGCGCGTTCTTGGGTAGTCAATGGAGACATGCCGAACATACTGTTGTTCGGTGTTGCTGGAACAGGTAAGACTGCGGCAGCAGGTGCATTGGCTACAGATATCCTATCAGAGTATAGAGATGAGAACTTCTTTGAAATCAATGCCTCTGATGATAGGAAACTAGAGACTGTCAGGACTCTGATAAAGCAGATAGCATCCACATCGAAGATAGGTGACATACCATTCAGAATCATTCTATTGGATGAGATGGATGGGATGACCAAGGATTCTCAGAATGCACTGAAGAGAGTGATGGAGAGATATGCGTCTAATTGCAGATTCATCATGACATGCAATGAGAGGCATAGAGTCATCATGCCCCTGCAATCCCGATGTGCCAATTACAACTTCAGCAGATTGAGCGATGCGAACATGGAGACTATGCTTACGAATATACTGGACAGGGAAAACATTCAGCATATTGAATTGAGTGACCTGAGAATGTTTATATCAGGATTACATGGAGACATGCGCAGGGGAGTCACAGAACTACAAGCAGCAGTTCACAGTGGCACACCCTTGACAGAACAGTTAGTAAAGAGTTTAACATCTTACAACGAAATAATAGAACAAATACAAATGAAACAATTTCAATCAGCGTTGGACAAGGTGCATAAAATGATTTACGAAACATCAGACATGTCGCAGATTTGTGTTAATCTACACGACTGCGTTGTAAATATGGAGGAATTAGACCACACAACGAAGTTCAAGTTCCTCAGAATAATCGGGGAATCCGAATGGAGAAGCAGGTCTATGACTCCCAAGATACTAGCATCTTGGATGATAGGACAGATGGTGATGTAAATGGATTGTATATTGAGTGTATATTGTAATAAGGACACAGAGAAATTGATTGACATAAGAGAGATAGTCTCTTTCATTACTAGGAGGGAAAAGAAGGAAACTAATCCCGCAGTATTGAATGTAGTATACGAGATGACTGTGGATATACATCTGAAGTCAGGAACAATCATCACTGCAAAATATGATGATAACGTAGCCAAGGCTATTTCCACATGGGAAGATTATGTTCGACTCTCATATGATTATGAGATGTCAAAGTATTAGGAGGTAATAAAATGAAAGAAGATGAAAACAAGAATTGGACAGATAACTACTATCAGCACAGGTTCGGCTGTACACGGAACCAATATCGTCGTGTCGTTAACGACGTTAAATACAACGAGGCACTTGACGGCCCACAGTCAGAATACGAAGAAAGAAAGAAAAACATAGGTGATGAAAATGAGTGAAAATGAAATGAAATTGAAGAATGAAGTAGAGAAAGGAGCGGAACTCCTTGGAATGGCATCTGAAGATGCTTGGGCCAAGGTGGATGAGATATGTTCACAGAACAATCTCACCAAGGATTCCGACACTCTGATTGTGCTGTCTCTTTGGAGACAGTATTTCAGCAGTGCAAGACAGGCCAGCAAGAGCAGCACCAATTCAGGTGGCTCTCTATTCAAGAAGGCTTTCGGGTTTTTCATATCCCTTGATGAAGCAAGGGACATGATGGCTATGCAGCGAGACAGAGTAAAGAAGGAATACATGGTATCTGCCGACAGCACTTACAATAACGGTAAAGTCGCTATAGTGGAGAAGAACATAGCAAGCGGTAAATTCAGCGTCAGGAGAATGCATGATGGTGAAGAGCGTTCTATGGAATCAGGTAATCTGCATGTAGCAGCGATAGATGTGGGGGATGGTGTTCACATCATTCCACTAGATGCTATGAAGGCATATGGGATGAACCCGAACAAGAACTACGGCAGACCACTCCCCTTAGAGGAATACAGGAGAAGCGGTATATTCATCGGTGAAGTGGAAGACAATGGATTCGGTATTTACTTCTTCAACTACAAGGGTGAGGCAAGCATGGGCTTTGAGCCTAAGACTTTCGAGTTGGTTCACTTCACATGCATACCGAACAGCAATGACAAGATGAAGATACATGGAGCAACAGACACTACTCTTGCTTCTCTAGTATACAATGAGTCGTTACCTGATGGCTCTGAGGATAAGAGAGATGCGAGTGCTATATCTATGGATTCAATGATGATGCAGTTCTGCGAGGACAACTACTCCCCGCTATTGGAACTAGATAGATATCATGGCCTTGCTGCCATGAAGAACTACAACGAGAGATTCGTTGTCACTGACGGCTCTGTATCAAGCATGAACATGAACCCCACGAAGAACGGGAATAGAATCATATCGATAACTGACCTCAACTCAGATTTCGATTACGATGGTGATGGCTTCGCTGGCACTACATGCTGGATACCACCACACATTGAACTTGACTTCGGTATTGGTTCTAACGTCATTGTAGTTGGTAGGACATCCCAATCGCGGGATGAGAATGGTAATCTTAACTCTGCTACTATCAATGTAAGTGGTCTTTATGCTATGGAGAAGAGAGGAACAGCAGAGCCTGTTGCAATCTCTGTCGAGGATAACACGGACTGGTTCTGATGTTTGAGGTGACTCAAGACTTCATACACGGTGCTTCCTTCGCTCTTCATTTCAAGAACATAGATTTCGTGACATGGAGAAGGAACACCGACACTGGTGAGTATTGGATTAAGTTGCATACTCAATCAGGCAAGGAGATACGACTTCATTCTTCATTAGAAGAACTGAATGATTTGCTGGACAGACACAGCAGGGCAAATGGAAACACAATACCAATAGAATATATGAGGAATAAATATGAGTTGGACGAATAGCAACAATGAGAAGAATGAAGAAACAGTTAGCAGGATATCCTTTGAGGACAGGAAAGCCAAGATTCTTGAGCAGATGAAACTCAGGAAGGCAAGAGATAGGTCATATCTATTATGTTCTATAACTGGTAATCCCAAGGTCGGTAAGACTGGTACTGCACTTGATTGCAGGACACCTGAAGAGATAGAGAAGGGTATGAAGATATTCGTCTTGGATTTTGATAATGGTGCAGAACCCACATGGGATGCTGGATGGGATAGGACTGAAGATATCGTTATCTTCAATCCCCTTGAGATGTCAACTGACGGGTCTATAGATTGGAATGAGAGTTTCAACAATGCCCATGCCTTCATCGAGATGGTCAAGGAAGAGACTAATCAGGATAAGAACACCAAGTCATTCATCCTAGATGGGGTGGATAAGATATACGAGGGTTCCAGTGATGCTTTGAGGGACCATTTGGCTAAGAATCAATCTAAGTCAGGCTCTATCATAAAGGACACAGACTCTGTTACTGTGACTCCCTTGGATTGGAAGATAAGGAATAGGATATACAACAGGCTGCTAGATGCGTTCCTGTCGGTAAATGCAGATAGGTTCCTGATTACACACATGAAACCTGTGTATGAGGGAATCGCTGTTCCTGTACCCGTAGGAGAAGTACCTGATTGGCACAAGTCAACACCGGCTAGATTCAATCAGATGATTCACATCAAGAGAATGAAGTCGGGTTCTGTCACTAATTACGTTGCAGAACTAGAGGCGAGCAAGACGAACCCTGACCTTGTAGGCAAGGAATGGATTGTCTTCTCCACGAATGGAGAGAACAAGTGGTTCGGTATAGATGAGTTAAGGAATGGTAAACTATGAAGTTCACTGTGGATAGTAAGATATTAATCAACAATCTAAATGATATCCTAATGAGAGGCGACTATCCCAACGGAGCATCTGTAGCAAGAAGAAACCTTTCGCCATCGGCGTATATTGTTGTTGAGCCAAACGGTGTTATACTGTATAATGCAGACCTTAGCACCGTTTGCTCTTCATTCATAAGACTAGAAACTGTGGAGGATATAGGTGAATGTGCCATCGATGTGGAGACATTCCTGAAGTATCTAAAGACATTCAGCGGTGATGTGATTATCACGATTGGTGATTATGTCAACTTGAAGACGCCAAGTAAGACAGCATCATTCGGTATCGCTGTAGGTCATAGGCACTATGCTATGATTGAGAGACTTAGGAACACTGTAATACCCACAGAGGGTATGCCTACTTTCGGTAAGAACAACACTGCTTTCGAGACACATGTGATTGTGAATTCTGATGTCATGGTTGATGCAGCAAAGGGGTGTGATGTTCTGAAAACAGCGAAGTACAAGTTTGACTATAACGGCGAGAACTTCACTCTATCAAGCAGTAAGAGTGGAACTGTGCAGAACTACTCCACCATCATAAGCACTCTAGCAGTAATCGGTGAACAGTCAACAGTGGAGATTACAGGAGCATTCAGTGCGATACTGGATGGTGTGACTAACATATATCTGAAGGATGATTTTCCTGTATTGGTTCGCTCAGGGAACAGGACTCTCCTGAAAGCACCATACTTGGAACGGTAATACCATGATAATTTCACCAATGAATGACGGCATCTGCATTAGATGGCGGGAAGGAGAGGGAGACAGGCCCCAAAGAAGACAGGAGGTTCTATCCCACAATGATTTCCAGCCATACTTCTATGTGAAGAAGCAGGATGCTACCAAGCAGAGCGCACTTGTATCTAACAAGTGGAGCAAGAAATCATCTCGATTTGAGTTTACATACGAGCATGATTGCGCGACTAATCTAGAGGGTGATTCACTATCGAAGGTGTATTACTCACCTAATCATCCTAAGCACATGAGGGATGTGAAGAATGCCTTCATACAGACCTACGAGGCTGATGTACCCTATCATCACAGGTATGCTGTGGATAGAATACAGTCTATACCTGAATATAGATTAAGAAAGTATTATTGGGATATGGAATGGCAACAAGGCGGTGAACATAGCGGTGCTATTACGTGCATAATAGTATATGACAACTATGATGATGTATTTCATCAGTATGCATGGTTTCCTGAAGATAATCATTATGAATCTAAAGATATATTAATCTTCAATAACGAGAATGAAATGCTATTATCGTTCTTATCGAGAATAGTGCTAGACGACCCTGACATGTTTATATCATGGTTCGGAAATCAGTTCGATTTACCTAAACTATTAGAAAGATGCGTGAAAAACGGCATTGATGCGAGAATTATCTCTCCAATGTTGGAAATAACGGGCTTTTATGAGTCAAAAGAAGGCTACACTTTCAGAAAAGACTCCTTTTCTCCGATTGAACAACCAATCAAGGGAAGAATTACGCTGAATTTAGACCTAGCATTCGAGAGACAGTGGAATGATTCGCAAAGAGGCACGTTACCCTCAATGTCACTCGACTATATATCCACAGAAGTATTGAATGAGAAGAAATTGGTCAGTGAGAAGTTCCCTGAGAAGTCAGAGTTCTTCGCAAGGGGATGGTTGGAGGATACCGACACATATCTCAAGTATGCTAAACTTGATGTTGACCTGATTAAGAGAATAGACGGTGAGAACTTCACCAGTGAGGCTATCATATCACTACAGAGACTGCTGAAAGCACCATTCGATGCTTGTTTCTATGCTAGTCACATGGGTGGGATATACTTCATGAGAAATGCCTCATGGAAAGCACCCACAGGAAGAAAAGAAGACAGAGTGGACTATGACGGTGCGATGGTATACGACCCGTTGGAAGCAGGTACGAATGGCTTACATCTAGGTGTAGCAGCATTCGACTTCGCTGGACTGTACCCGTCTATGATGATAGCGAGGAATATATCTTGGGAGACTAAATCGATTATTCCCACTGAGTTCGCAGTCAATATACTCACACCAAAAGATTTCTCCGATACAGAGAATATCAGGATGCTGTACTACAATACGGATGCGTTGGGACTATTACCCAGAGCAGTATTGGAATTGAAGGAATTGAGAAACCAGTATAAGAACAACATGAAGAAGGCAGAGAGCAAGTCAGAGTATGCTAAATGGAATAACAACCAACTGGCAGTGAAGAGGTTGATGGCCTCATTCTACGGTATCATTGCATACCAAGGATTCGGTTGGGCCGATGTTGATTTAGCGGCAAGTATTACGGCTAGTGCTAGAGAGGCTATTCGTGAAGCGGCATTCAAAGTGAGGCAATTATCATGAGAGAGACAGTATTCAAAGAGTGCTATGTCTGCCATGAGAGTAGTAATTACTCCATTGGCTGTGACACTAAAAGCGGATTCGTCTGTAATTTCTGTGTACAGAACTGGCTTAACAACTACATCTTCATGATGAGTCCATTGAAGTGGGCTAGAGAATCAAGGGAGGAAGAATGATGAAAGTGGTATATGGACATACAGATTCGATATACTGTCAAGTGGATAGCGTCGAGGAAGCACAGTCTGTTCTCTCTACGTTGAACGACCATGTTCGTTCTAAGTTTCCTAATGCACTGGGTCTTGATGAGCATCCCGTCACCTTGGAGTTTGAGAAGTATTTCAGAACCCTAGGTGTGGGTGCTACCAAGAACAGGAATGCTGGTTTAATCACATGGAAGGATGGTGAGTTCCTAGATGAAGAGGAATTCGTTATGACGGGCTTCACTGCTAAGAGAATATCAGAAACGCCATTGGACAAGGAAGTGCAGATTACTGTGTTGAATATGTGGGTTGGTGAGAAGTCACAGGAAGAGATAGTCTCGTATCTGAATGATATATACGAGAATGTCAAATCAGGTAAGGTAGAAATACAAAGGTTGCTCAAAAGGTCTAGATATAGACCTGAGAGGTTCCATGTTATCTGTCGTAATTGCGAGACAGCATCTAGTCTGATGTTCTTAACGAAGGCTGTATGCTGCGGAACAATGGATTTGAGAACAGTGAATAAATCAGGGAAAGGCTGGAAATCAGCGGGTAAATCACCTTCCATCGGTTCAGGTATAATCGGAACACTTCTGTATAACAAACTAAATAGAGAACCCATAGATGACTCTTATCTCTACATGAAGGTCAGGAACAACCCCCACACAATAGTACACCCAACCAAGCAGACCGTGGTTAAGCCTGAGTATTATTCAGCATTGAAGATTGAGGATTTCAGCAACTTCACCCCTGATTGGGGACATTATGCTGAATCAATAATAAAGAAGGCGAGTCCTGTATTCAGAGCAATGGGTTGGGAAGAAGCACAGATAAGGAAAGACAGTAACCAAAAGACATTGGATGAGTGGTTTTAATGAGAGAATATACATACGCATGGAATCCTATTGATTATGATGATGAGAGCAAGCCGACGTTGAAGATAACCAAGTCTTCCTTCGGTTCCTTCCAATGGTGTCCACAGAAGTATTTCTTCCAATACCCATTGAGGATGCCCATAGACCAATCACCAGCAATGGCTAAGGGTAGTATAATACACAATTCTCAAGAGGATTTCTTCAACGCCTTCGACATTAAGAAAGCAGAAGACATGTCTTCCTCTGAGGTTAAGTCATACTGCATGAGCCTATTTCCGGTTGATGACCATATAGACATGTATGACACTATGGCTACAACAGCGACTCAGCGTTTCCTTGAAGCAAGGGAAGAGGGTAGATTGAGCGAGTATCTTCCACCGGGTAATGAGGTAATGTTGGATGCTGAGATAGTAATACAGCCTGATTGGAATCCAAAGGCAGAACTATCAAGACCATACAGAGTACATATTCAGGGAATCATTGACCGTATATTCGAGGAAGACGGTTTCTATATTCCTATGGAGTTGAAGACCGGGCCTTGGAAGGACTACAAGAGAACCATGATGAGGAAAGAGATGGCTTTCTATAAACTGCTATTCGATAATTCCTCACCTGATATCCTAAGAGAGAATGGCCTCAATCCTGAATATGAGATGAAATATTGGGGTTGGTATTATCCTGCTTCAAACTACACATATGTCGAGGAATCTAAGAAATCAAGCCACACCGCTGTACTTAGAGGACTAGTCGAGTTAGTCGCAGCATATGAGAAGGACGACTTCTACGCGAAGTATTACTTCAAGACATGCTCAAACTGTAGTTTCTACGGTATATGCGAGAAAGCACAAGAAGAGAGTTGGATGTAATGAATTTGAAGCAATATATAATGAATGAACTGAATAAGAAAGAATGGACCTTTGAAGAGATATCCAATGTTCAGACCACGATAAACATAATGTCGCACAAGGCATATGACCATATGACTCCTAAAGACAAGTTGGATATGGTGTGGAATGAGATAGGTGAAGACTTTCAGAAGAAGGTTCTAATGAAAATAAAAGCAGAGATAGCAGAGACAATAAAGATAGAGTTGTCAACTGCTACAGTAAGATTTGGAGGTAATGAAAATGATGTATCCGAAGGAAGTTTGGGCGGGGAGCCACCTGCCACAAGCAAGACAGATGAAAAGAAGGATAGTAAAAAACAGAAGAGAACTGATTGATTTCATAAATACATATAACGGTTTGATGAACTGTTATTTCACTATCTATGATTTCGAGAGGTTCAATGACAATATCAAGATTGACTCTTCCATCATACTAGACAGGGCTTTCTTGGACTTCGATGCTCATGGTGACAAGACACTGCAAGAGGCGTTTGATGATATGTCATCCGTATTGCATGACTTGGTTGAGGATGATATCAAGTTCAAGGCATTCTTCAGCGGCAAGGGATTCCATGTCATAGTATTCGGTGAAGAGGCGGAGAACATACGTCAGATACAGAGATGGTATCTGAGGATTAAGGAAGGCAGGGACACATTGGATGACAGCGGGATACAGACCAACAGGCTTCGTAGGATACCCAACACTGTCAATATGAGCAGCAGTGATGAGAATGGGGAGCCTTACTTCTGCATCCCTCTAGTCATCGATGATTTGATTGGCGGTTTAGATGGCGTTCTAGCCCTTGCTAAAGAGCCTAGACTGGTTGATGGCACATGTGGGCATGAATTGATTTCATGGCCTAGTGTCGAGGCTATTGAGATTTCCAAGGAAGAAATAGTTGCACCTAAACCAATAGGCAAACTGCCCATCCTCCCATGTCTCCACAATGCAATCATGGTGGAGAACCCCGGTCATTACGCTAGAGTATATCTAGCACTTTGGTATAGAGACATACTAGCACTGGGAGAACGCAATATAACTAGACAGAAGAAAGAAGAAATCATGGATATGATAATGAGCGAGTTTGAGCATATCGCTAATTCCAAGCCTGATGTATGGGGCGATTGGAATGAACAGGTCACTAGAGGATATCTTAGAGGCGTGGTCGAGAAGGGTTACAATGCACCCGGATGCAAGAATGTGTTGATTCCACAGGGATACTGTATTGGTAAATGTTGGAGGTATGCAGAATGATAAAGGGAATAATGTCTAGATTCAGAAAGAAAGAAGTCGAAGAGAAGATAGAGATAGATGTAGAGACTGCTATTGATATCAAGAAAGAGAAAAGACAGGATAAGATATTCTACTCTAGAGTAGGATTCTATCTAACAGGAATGATGGCATTCATAGAAAGCACATTCAATCTCGTCGGTGGTTGTGTATGATTAAACTAATGATAGACAGCAGGGAGAACTCCGAGTTGGCTGAACTCGTAGAGACACATGCGCAGAAGATGAACATACCATATGAGAAGAAGTGGTTGGAGATAGGTGACTATGTATTTGACGACGTATGCTTTGAGGCCAAGTCAGCATATGATTTCTTGATGTCCGTGGTCAACAAGAGACTGTGGAATCAATTGGACAATATGGATAGGGCCTACATGAACAACATAGTGATAGTTCATGGAGACATGGATAGTGCTATCACTGAATATGCAAAAAGAACAATGGGAATGAAATTCAACAGGAACTCCATAGCGATGTTCACGAATAAGTTTCTAGGTGGTATAGGCAGAATACTACTGGATACCGATGCTAATATCATGTTGGTTGACAATGCTGGAAGGGCTGCTAGAATTATTACTGCCGTATGTAAAATGAAGCCGGTTGACAGACCTGTGTATACACCGACTTTAATCAAGCAAAAGATAAGCACAGGTGATTTGAGATTAGATGTTCTCTCTTCAATCAAGGGCATAAGTCCCGCAAAGGGTACTTTGCTTCTGAAAGAGTTCGGCTCTATCATGGAGATAGGCGAGGCGACTGTAGATGAGATGTCTAAACTAGAGGGATTTGGTAAAGTCCTAGCACAGCGAATATTAGATGTGCTGAACAATGAAGATAAAATGGTGATGTAAATATGATAGATGATTATGATGAAGATGAACTCTACTATGGGTTCATAGAAGAAGAACAAGAAGAAGTGAGCAATAAACTGGAACTACCTGCTTTCATACGTGAGTATGTGACAAGCGCGGTGGATGTATCGAAATACAATCACGTTCCGGCTGCTTTGACTGCTTTCGTGCTGTTAGGTCAGTTATCGAAAGATATGGTTTGTATCGTAGGGGGGAAGAGAAGAGAGGACACTAGAATCCCCTTCCTGTGGATGCAGACTTCAGGTTCTGGGAAGACGGAGATGTACAACTTCTTCGGTCCTGTTGCTAGAAAGACATTTGAGATACTACAGTCAAGAGGGAACTATTTCGATATATTCGATGTGAAGGAGATTACCGATGCTGCACTGATAGGCTCAATGAAGCAAGAGGAACAGACCATCGAAGGAGCGAATGGGCCTGAGAGGGTATATGTGGATGTTCAAATCAAAGGCGCATTGGAAGGAGATGGTTTGATTGTATATGACGAGTTTGAGTATTCAGGTGTGTTCAAGCAATCACAGCACAAAGAGAATGTGGTCATGTATCTCATGACTTTGATGAATACTCTCTGGGGAGAGAACTGGGTTATCACGAAGAAACTCAAAGACGGAGACACAGTATTGGAGTGCAGATGCCAGCGTTCAGCATATGCCACATCATACATACCCAAGATGCTGACATCGGTTATCGCTGAGAAGGGTATCATGCAGAGGATGTTGATATTCATCTGGGAGGTTCCTCAGTCAGTACAGGATGAGATAAGAAAGAGCGTTCTTGAGGAATTCGGTACGAAGAAGGATAACAAGGCCCCTATAGATAAGTTCGCTAGGGGATTCGCCAAGATACATGAGACATTGAAAGAGAGATACGAGGATGTTGACCGCGACCCCACTGAGGTGATAACGTACTCCAATGATTTCAACGCCGCTATAATACGCGAATATGAGAGTATGAGGAAGTATGTGGAAAGCAGTAGGGCAGAGGTATTGGAGATTGCAAGTAACTTCATTACTAGGCTGAACAACCATCTTGTGCGTTTATCCATATTATGCTGTATCGCTGAAGCACCTAGTATAACGGATAAGTCAAAGAGATTCGTCGTGACATCTAGGAACGTTTCTCAGGCTGGCTCTCTAGTCAAGCAATGCTACAAGAGCCTTGTATCTTGGTTGGATACTGCGCTAAGGGTAGAGAGAAGAACACTGCAAGACAAGGCCAATGTCAATGTGTTCAAGCAAGCCTATGATGAGTTGAACAGAGAAGGCTCTGACGGATTCGTCAATAAGACCATCTTGATTGGCAAGGTTCGTTCCACCACTAAGAAGGGAGAGTCAACGATATACAAGTGGTGGCAGAAGATATCTGATAACTTCGAGGAAAAGCGCATCGCTAAGAAGGCATATGTCAAATGGAACCCGGAGGAATAATATGTTAGGCAATGTTAAAATACCAACCAAAGTCTACCTGCTGTTGAATAAGGTGCTTATATGAAATACGAACACCAGTATCTAATCTTCGATGTAACTGATGGCCCCAAAGTGATTACCGAATCACTGAACACCTACGGAAAGGAAGGATGGGTCGTCAAGACCATGATTAACGTAGGCGGAGACAAACTATGCGCATGGATGGCTAAGGGAACACCAGCCAGTAGCCCTGACCCTAAAGCAGCAGAGCAGAAGAAGATAGACAAACTATGGTCAGATGATAAGAAATGAGTATACTAGCCATAGACCTTGAGACAAAGAACTACTCTCATGACATTGGGGGTTGGGGCAATACCCATATGTTTCAAGTATCTACAGTATGCACTTGGGATGGTACTAACGGTACGATATACATAGACGAGCCAGTGGACTCCCTACAGAAAAGCGGAAGCACGATAAAACCCATATCGCAGTTGAAGTATGATTTAGATGACCATTTCGAGAAGGGCGGGAAACTACTAGGTCATAATATAATATCATTTGACCTACCTGTATTGAAGAATGCATTAGACATATACTGCATCAAGAAGTACATGGATAAGAAAGCCTACATAGATACCAGCAGGGATGTCGGTTCTGTTACGGGTGAGAGATTCACCCTATCCAACCTTGTGACAAAGACTCTTGGTGATGATAAGTCAATGACCAGTGCTGAAGCACCTATCGTGTGGAAGAACGGTGGATATGCTGAAGTAGCAGAGTATTGTCTCAAGGACTGCGAGTTGGTATACGACTTGTGGAAGTATGGTCAAGAGAATTCCTTCGTCAAGGGGTATTCTATTGAGAAGGAAGAAGAAGTAGAATTAGGAGTTGAATGGTAAATGACACCTTGGGAATGGTTTGGTTGGCTGATATTTGTGATAATAATCTCGTTGCTTTTCTTTGCAGCGTTTGGTAGTACCCGTTATACGCACTCTAACGTGGAAGACTACATGGAAACGCTCATCAGAGAAGAGAGAGAAAGAAATGGCTCTTCGTGACAAATGCCCACATTGCAGTGAATTGACCATACCCATGCGTATCATGGGTACATACGTCGGGTCTTCCAAGACTCTTAGAATATGGCAGTGTCGTGAGTGTTTCGGCTTATGGTCGGAACCCACGATACCTGCCTAAAAATTTTTCAAAAAAAATCCACTTCGGGATATTCCATATGGATTATTTTTTAACTCCCTATAGACCAAATCATAGAAATGTTAATTTACAAGTCGGTGCATTTTCTGCACTATGGAAAGGAACTGCCAATGGTTCAACGAGTGGGCTAGTGAGACTATGGAAGATATACACATAGAGAAACCACGCACGAATCGCTTAATGGCAACTGTGATGACACTTCTGAGGCTACATTGATGAGATTCCACACAGCGAACTACGCAGTGAGCAGTTTCCTCATAGCAGCGGTTCTAATCGCATATACCGCTATGATGACCATGTTCATCGTGCAAGAGGGCGTTGAACTGAAGAGTCTGCTTATCGTATATACGAATATTGTATTCATATGCATAACAGTGCAGATGAATGTATTTAGTAGAGTCAGTTAGGCACTCCTTATTCTTACAGCGATTGAATCAGCAGTAGCAGTCTGACCACCTGAACTGGTTGCTGTCAATGTATATACTATGTTACATGCTTTAGCATTAATACCTCCAACGGTCGAATCCAAGGTTACTGTGAATGTGGTGCTTAATGCAGTGCCACTACCAGTAGCACCCGAAGTTATTGACAGATTCATATCCGATACGTCTTCGGTTGTGGTAGTTGACCATGAATAAGATGCGGCTCCTGATGCTGATAATGTAGTAGTAGCGGTAAATGTGAATGTCTCCGGCTCATCGGGGTCTATGCCGCTAACGCTGATAGTAGTCACTCCTATCCCGTTGTCCTTAGCACCTGCATGACCCCATGATGATGCTCCTACATCATATGTGGTTGCACCTGATTGGTCGAGGTTCATCGCTCTGAAATAGGTAGTTCCACCATCACTAGCAGATGATACGAATCCTGTTGGTGCGCTTCCTGAAGAAGCATCCTCAAGTTGCTGTGCAGTTCCAACGACACCAAGTATGAAACCCATTCAATCACCCGATGTATATCCATGTGTTAGCAGCAACTGCGATGTATGTCCTAGC